>Ga0307488_10002228_pt1 | contig 16380 bp, 10 predicted proteins | sample SB02metaG_FD_202248 | JGI IMG/M metagenome (GOLD analysis project Ga0307488, IMG submission 202248) | Sea-ice brine microbial communities from Beaufort Sea near Barrow, Alaska, United States - SB 0.2 | ecosystem: Environmental > Aquatic > Marine > Coastal | place: USA: Alaska | collected... | reverse complement strand
CTGCGGGGACGACGTGCGTGAAGTGCGGGACGGATACGACCAGTATGTGGATCAACAGCAAAGATTAGCCCGGTACTAAAGTTTGCAGGTCTTGCTACCACAAGAACAGCTACGAGAAAAAGAAGGCGGCCAGCGCAAACGACAAGTGAGTCTCCGGACGACCTGGATTTTTGAAGCGATATTAGCTGCTTCCAGCAAATCTATTGTCACCGGCCTACGTTAAACACATCACATTAACACATCAACAACCCCTTCCCTTAACACCCCAACCTACGCCGAGAGACTTCTTCGTCCCTTCGATCTGCGTCGGTTCAAAACCCGCCGCCCCCCCGCGGTCATCATGCGCTTCCGGAACCCGTGTCGTCGTTTCCGAACCAAGTTCGAGGGCTGGTACGTGCGCTTGGTGTGCGCTTGGATGACGTTTTCGGCGAGTGGTTCGTCGCCCACGATTGGACCTTTTTCCGCAACTTTTTCGTCAACGATCCAACTCTCCTCCAGCTTTCGCATCAACCTTACCACCGGGTCTTCGTCGTGACGCGGCGTCACGGACGCCGTTTTCCCACGGTGTGCCCATACCCCCTCGGGTGAAACCCGCAGCGCTGCGAACACGTCGGCGACGGTTTTGTCCAGCCGCGCGTGTTGTTGGTTGAACGCGATTTCCGACCGGTCGTGCCCGGTCTCCTTGTCCCCGAATTCCGCACGTTCGCTGTGGTCACTGGTTTCCCTCGCATAAGTGCGCCACTCCCGGACAGACCCGCCGCGGTCCACCAACCCGTCCCGGACGCGGCCGCCCCTCGCGAACGACGACCCCGCGCTCGTCGCCACCGACGCCGCGAAGGGGGGAATCGAGATTTGGGCCATGTTTGCAGCGGGCACCCACGTGGGAACGACGGATCCGGCTCCGGCGAAACTCGGAGCGGTGTGGCGCGGGCGGACATGATGCGTTAGCCGCGCGAGCAACGCGCGTGAGGCGCGGGAGGCCATGGTGTGATCGGTACCGGAACCGAGCCACGCGTGGGTTCACCAGATGCGGCCGGGGCAATCAATCACCCACGAAGCACAGTCGCACTGGTTTGCCCTACCGCTTCGCGACCGAGCCGGTCGCGAAGCGCGAAGAGGCCGTGCGCGGAGGAAACACGGGGGCGCTCGACGACGTCGGGAGCGGCAGCGGGGTTGAACGCGCGGGATGTGCGCGCGATTATGGCCGGGCGGCGGAACGAGCAGCCTCCTGTCGTCATCACCGCGGCAACAACCCGCGATCGTTGAACTATTGCAGCAGATCGCAAAATTGCGGACGAACGAAAAAACATATCGAAAAAAATGACGAAGCAACAGTGGTACCACCAGGTACTCCGCATCGTTTTACAAGCGAAATTGGAAGGCGAGGAACTCACTACTCCGTAAATGGAACCCTTGATGCGTCGTTACAATCGGTTACTTCTTCTTCTTTTTCCACACTGTTCCGGTTTCTTCGTTCGACGACGACGACGACGAAGTGAACGACGCGGACGCCTCCGCGATTTCCTCCACCGTCACCACGGTTTCCACAACCGTGGTTTCCGTCGTGACGGTTTCGCTCGCCGCAACCGCCGCGCTCACTTCGGTGGAGGATATTTTCCCATTCAACTTCACCTCAGAAGCCTTCCCATTCCCCAAGCCATTCAAACTCCCACTCACCAGCTTGGGCACGGAAGGCACCACCACCTTGGTGAGCGCCACGGTTTCCCGCCAAGCGTCCTTCGCCTTTGGGCCCGCCGCCGTGAACGTTTGCCGCACGGCCTTCGCGAACAACCCGCCGACTTTGTACCCGACGGGCTTCAGCTTGACTTTCGAAAAGTCCAGGGAGTTGCGTGAAGCACTTCCCGAGGATATCTTGCTTTCTCTTTGAGTTGTGGTGCTTATTTGTTCCACTTGAACTGACGACGAACCGGACGCCGCCGTGGCGGTGGACGCGACCGGTTTGGGAGTCGCGGTGGACGTCGCCGTCTCCGCAACCGTCGCCTCGCTCGTAACAGCAGCCACCTTCCCAGTGCTTGTTTGCGTCACAGCAGAGGAGGTCACCGAGTTTAGGGTGGACTCCTCGGTCGTCGAAGTGGCGTACGTCGACGACAGCGACGCCGCCTTGGACACGAACGAGCGCGACGACGAGTCGTCGGTGGCGAAGGCGGCTAGAAACGCGTCGGCGTCGAAGGTGGACGACTTCGTGGTGGTGGGCAACGAGTTGGGAAGAGCAACATCCGACGAGGAGCCGTACTTGTCGTACTCGCCGTACGACGACGAGCCGTACGACGACGAGTACGACGACGACGAGCTCGACGACGACCCACCCCCACCGCTGGTTCCGTACTTTGACGTCAACTCGTTGTAAATCCTGTCCACGTCGCTCTGGTCCACTTTGTACGCCGCGCCGTACGACGACGCGTTTGACTTTACGTCTCTGGACGATTCCCGCTCGTCGTACGAGTTCGTCGTTTCCGATGTCGCGAAGGATGAGATGGATCGAATCGTCGTTTTAGCCTCGGCGACCCTGCGCATCATCACCGCCTTTTCCTCAGCGCTCATCACCCGGCTTGACGCTTCGAAAACCGCCGTCGCGGGCATGGAACTTTTCGGCGGACTCTCCGCGGTGACAACCGCGGGGGGGTCAACCCTCGCGCGAGAGGTTGGGTCAATCTTGTCGGCCCGGGCGACAAACGACGCGCTTGACTCCACGGCCGCGGGTTGTGTCGACTCAACGCGTTTCGCCGTCGCCGTCGCCGCCCCCACGACCGTGTTTTTCTTCGAAACCGTGGTGACCACCTTGTGCACGCCGATCAGCAAAACGATTGCCGCCGCGGCGGCGTACGCCGGCGTGGCGTACAGCATGGAGCACGCAAACTCCGCCCCGGACAGGAACCAGGACACCACGATTCGCAGCATGGTCAGGGAAACCGCGGCGACGGTTTTGAAGGGCTTGTAACAAAGAATCTTCGCCCACTGGCCGTTCGCCGCTGCGTCGGCGAAATACGCGGCGCCCGCGACAATCTTCAAAAGGAACGAACCGAGCGGCGTCTCGGGGTTGAGCAACGGGTTCGAATTGCTTCCGGCCGCTCCAGTAGCGCTGCTCAGCCCTCCCCGAATACTAGACCCCAAGTTGGCGAGCGAATCCTGGGTCTTGACCGCAAGCAAAAGCGCGGCGTCGTACACGTCCAGGGCGAACTCAACCGCCGCGTCGCCGGCGACGGCGCTTCCCGATTTCAACGCCACGAAAGCAGCTCTCGTCGCGTCTTGCGCTGGCGCGAGTTTTTCCGCGGTCACCGCGCCGACCAGCGGTTCAACGTCGCCGTACGCGAACGCCAGGGCGGCGGCCAGCACGGCGGCCGCCACCAGCGCGGCCGTCAACGCGCTTTGGCCGTCACTCGAACTCTCTCCTTTTGAACCATCACCCACCGCCGTGGCCTGCGCCACGACGCTCCGCCGCAGTGGCACCGCACGTCCCGCGATGGTGTGCTTCCGTGGAATCGCGTCGATGGCGACGACGCGGCCGCCTTGGGCGGCGACGACGCGCGCGCGTCGCGCGAAGTCGCGTTTGGGCAAAGCGGGGATGGCCTTTGGCGCGAATTGATCGCGCCACGATCCGGGCGCCACACGTCGCGACGGCGTGGGTCGGACCGGCGTGAAGCGCGCCATGGGCGCGAACGGCGCCGCGGTAGCTGCGAACATCCTCACACGCACTCCCGTCGCCTCGGCCGGCCTGTGGTTGTGACGTACACGTGTGTGGAGCGGGGGTCAGACACGCACGCTACGCCTGTTACGACGGTTGGGGATCACTACCGCAAACGAGGCACAAAATTTAAGCCACGTCACGCAACGCACGCGACTCCACCACAGTCGCACGAGCGTTTCGGGTTGGACACTCGATGGACGTACCGAACGCTCGGGAGTACTGCGGAACGACCTGTTGCTACGCGACCGCGCGGCACCGGTCTGCCAGGCCTGCGAGTGGGGATCACTAGGCAACGTCTCATCCAAGAAATGAAAGATGTGTGGACCAACGGAAAAGTCGCGCCGAATCGAGTTTGGCTGGAGTTCATGGAGGCAAGCGCTCCCCAACTCTTCCGAGTTCCCATTCCTAGCGTCGCTGGGACTCGTGTCCTCATGACGGTCCAGGATAAGATCGACACGAAGTTCCTGAAGGACACCGTCGCGGATGTCGTGGTCAAGGCGTGTTCCGCGTGCGCGGTGGCGCGCCCGGATGACCCCGTCGGGTTCGTCGCCGGGTGGCTGGAGCAGTTCGTGGAAAACGACGCGATCCTAAAGAAGCGCGTTGGGGAGCTGACCGTGAAAGCCGCGGAGGAGACGGCGGATGTTGAGGTACGTCACGAGACGACCTGGACACTTGGATTTTCGTCAGGCGCCAAGCACGCACGTTCACGCTCGCGTGCGTGTATACTAGTTCATCTCACGCGCGTCTCGTCGTCCCCGCGTCGCGCCAGCCCCGATTCGGAACATCCCCTCTTTTTCTCTCTCGATTTAGAGAAATTCTTTCACGCATTCTCTGACCACCACATCATCCATTAAACCCCCGTCCACACGCACAGGCTCGCGCCAAGACCGCATCTGCTGTGTCGGACCACGCGCAACGCGCGCAGGCCGCGCTCGCGCACCTTGCGTCCCTAAGCGGCGACCCCGATGAGTTGTACGTCCACGCGGCGAACTATGCCCTGCGGCTGTCGTCCACCGGCGGAACCGGCGTAAGGGCGTACGTCGCGGATTTGGAGGAACCCGAGGAGGACGAGATGGCAGCAACGTTTGAGGAACCAGGGGAGGGCGAGGAACCCGCTGTGGCGGCGGAGACGGAAACGGATGAGACCGAGGATACCGGTTCGATTCCCGAGCCCGGCGAACCCGAGTACGGGAAGTTTTTTTTCCGGTACGTCGCCGTCGCCGCGGCGAAGGGCGACGACCAGAATTTCTTGGTCGGCAAGAAACTTGAACGAGGCGTGGGGGTTTCGTTTTGCATGGTGGACAACACACCGAAACAGCCCTGGATCGATATCCAACACGTGATGACCTACCGAGGTCCGCCGTTGGAGACGAGGGAGGGCGACAAACCAACCGACCCGGACGCTCCGCCCCCACCGACGAAGGTACACTTCGTCGGCGGGTTCCCACGCGCGGGTGCGTTTTTCGCCGTGCCCATCGTTTTAGTCACTGGCGAAGTCGCAGGGATGCTGTGTCTCGATTCCGTAAAGACTTTAGGGGGGGGTAACGGGCTTGCGATTCCCGACACGGACAAGGACTGGGTGCGTTTGGTCGCCGCGGCGGCGGCGACCGCGATGGACGCCGCCGCCGCGCAACGGCGCGCGACGCTGCTCCAGGCGCGGGACGAGCAGACCGCGATTGTCGCGGCTATCGCTGCAGCGGAGGCTCCCGATGAAAGCGAAGCAGCAGAGGGTGAGGCTCCCAAAGAAAACGAAGCAGACGCCGAACCAGAACCAGAAGAGGAAGCGCCTCCCGAACCCGAAGAGGGCGTGGAGATGAGCGACGAGGACACTATCAAGGCGTTGGAGTTCAAGAAACGAGACCGCGAGAAACGGTTAGCGGTCGCTGAGGTGGCTTTACTCGCAACGCAAAAGCGCCTCGCCCTTGTTGCGCACCTGGTTGACCTTGTTGACGAAACCGCTTTGGGTGAAATCCGGTCCGCGCCGCGGGCGCCGAAACAGACGTGGCGCGTGGTGAAGGCGGGTTTGTACGCGGCCGGGTTTAAAAAGTTTGAGTTCGACACGTGGAGCTTGACGCGCAAACTGCTGGGGGGCGAATTTCGAACAAAACTGCAAAACCTGAACCCTAACGACGTCACGAAACGGGACGCGAAAGCTTGGGCGGGGGTGCACAAGTGTTTGGCTGGGGTCACGGCGAACGCCGTGGTGAGGGAATCGAAAGTCGGCGCGGTGCTGCACCGGTGGGTCGACGCGTTCGTCGCGGTCAGCGACGCCACGCTTGAAGTGACCGAACTGAAAACCGCGATTGAGGATTTCGAAACCGAGGTGGAAAAAACACAGGAGAGGATCGCGGAAGCGGTGGCGGATGCGGAAGCAGCCGCGGAAGCGGAAGCAGCGGCGGGGGGGGCGGAAGCGGAAGCAGAGGAGGCGACCGCGTCTTGAGAAACTTGTTGATATGAAAAATAAGCGTTTTTCGAGATTCAAATAGCCGTTGCGTCTTGGCGAATAATAGGATGCGACGAAACTCGCGGTCGTTGCTCCGCCCGCCAGCGTTGGCGGGAGCCAGAGCGAGCCGCGTGCGACGCGTGCTTTCTTCGTCGCACGCTGAAACGCGTATCACGCGTGTCGACACACCCGGCCCTAAGCCTCGCGTGATCCCGGACCGTAGTGGACGCGGACGGGTGCGTTGTTTCGTCCCGCATTTAAAACAAATCTCGCAGGATGGCCAAGCCTGCGACTTGCTCCCGCAAAGCCAACCCGCCCGGTCGCGGAGGCAGCAGCGCGGGTACGGAGCAACGCAACAAGCTCGGGAGCCTTCACCCAAGCGCTGAGCTGATTAAGTTTTACCGCGAGCGAGTCGCTGATTTCGAACGCGAACGGGATGAGCTCATCGGTCGCGTGGATGGCGTCGGTATCCGCCGCGCGGAGCTACATCAGGCGGAGTGGGAGTTGAAAAAAAGAACCGACGAAACGACCGAGCTTCAGAAAGCGCTTTCCGACGCGCACGCGTATCTCTTCGAAGAACGCGAGCGATTGCTAAAAACCCAAGCCGAGAACGACGAGTTGAAACTCCAGGAAGTAGAGGACCGACGGCGGATACAACACCTGCTACAGCTGATGAACCCGGCGGAGCCCGTGGTGGAGTTTTCGCGGGACGCCGGGCCGACACAACCGAGCTCCGCTTCGTACGCGAAAAACACGGCAAACGCCGATATCAGGGCCCGGCTCACCGTGCCGAAACCGACGCCCAAGGATTCAAGTGACAAAGATTCAAACGCGCCTTCACCAGCGCCCGCTTCTCAAAACAACGCGGGCGTCGCGCGAACCGTGTTCCTCCCCGCGCAAAACGTGGAGACGATGACGCTGGCGGTGACGTCGCTGAAAGGCCAGCTCGCGGATCTGCGGAAGTTCAGCGACGAGCGCGTCGCCGCGCTTTTGGAGGACCGCAGGATCCGCGACGCGGATGAGATTCTTCAGAAACGTGAGTACGAAAAGAAAGCGGTCGAGTTGAGACACCGGTTGGCGCGCACCGAGGACTTGCTACAGAAAAGCACCAAAGACTACATCACCGCGCGGACGAGCCCGTACATCGTTCAGGAGCAACAGGCGCTTCTGGAACTGGAGCTCACGAAACTGTCAGGGGAGCGCCGGGAGATGCAGAGCACGATTGCGAGCGCTAAAAACGACGCGTCCGTGATCGCCAAAGCCGAGGCGGATACCTACGTCAACCAGTTCAAGGACCAAATGCAGCGCCGAAGCGCGATCGCGACGCAGTACGAGCTTCGGATAAAGGAACTGGAGAAGGAGAACAAAAAGGTCAAGAAATCGCATAAAGACCTGGAACAGAGACGGGTAATGGACCTGGAGGGGTTCACCTCGGATGTCACCACGTTACGGAAACTGCTCAGCGCGGTGGACCGAAGGTTACACCAAACCCGGCTGGCGCAACGCCTGGACGACGACGAGCGCTTGGACGCGCTGTTGGAACAACTGGAGCGACGCGCGCCCGACCCCGCGGACGGCGCCGGGAAACAGACGCATTTCAGAAAAGGCCCAAGCGGGTACGTCGGGCCCATGGCAGCAGGGGGCGTGGCGTACGACGTGCGGCACATACGCAGTGCGTTGGGGTCGGTGGAGGACCGGTTACACGACGCGAGCCGCATGAACATCTCGAGGGAGGACGGAACGGAGGGGGATGACTCGTTCATCGCGCGCGTCGGGGGGGACGGGGCGGAAAGACGATCGGGACGAGAAAACGATGGACCGCGAGTTATAATCGCGGAAGGCGCCGCGGGGCCGCCGAGGAGTAGGGCGTGGAAACCGGGAGGACGCGTGCCGAAGAAAATAAGGTGAGAGTCGAATTTTAATGTGATATTTTCATCTCTCGATTTCATCACCGCGCAGAGCGTTTCGTTTTCTTTGCCGATTCGGTCCCTGCAGTCGCCTTCCGCTTCCCTTGCTTCACCTGCCGGGGGGGCGAAGGGGCGGGGCTTTCGCTTTCCTTGACTCTTTGCCCGCGTGTTTTCCGAGGCGAAACGCCGGGTTTTGACTTCCCCTTTGACGGTTTCGATGCCTTTTTCGTGATCACAGGGACGGGCGCGGGTTCGGATTCGGATTCGGAATCGGACGCGTTCTCCGCGATGGTATCAAGCGCGTCATCTTCGCTTTCTTCGTCGTCGTCGTCGTCAATCTCCTCGTCCTCCGGATCCAACTCGTCCCCGTCCAAAACAAGGTCATCAGCGTCGTCACCTCCCGCGAGGGTGGTCACCCTGGTCAGCGTCGGCGCTCGGACCGCGGGTTTCACCGCCGCGCCGAGGCCAGCACCCGCTAAGTTAACTTGGTCCACCAAAAAAGCGGGCGCGTCCCCGCCCCAGCTCCGCACCATGCGCGCGATGAGCCCGTCGTCATCACCCGCCGCGCCTGCCACGACTCCGCCGACACCGGCAAGGGCAACCTTTTCAGCGCCGTTCGCGTTTTCCGCGTTTTCCAAATTTTCCAACCCTCCCCCCTCTTCGTCGTCCAGCAAAGCCCCCATCCCCGCCAGGGCCACGTCCAGGAGGTAGGTTCCTCGTAACAAACGGCCCGCGCGCGCGAAGTGCCGTTGCGTGTACGCCGTGAGCGCTGATACGAGATCCGCGGCCCCGGGTACCGTGGAGAGCTCGTCCAGGGACCGCAGACGCAAAAGCGAGGCCAGCACTCTTTGCGCGGCGTCGCAGTGCCTGGCGTTTGAGTTCCACTCCCTTGTGGCACTTAACAAACGGTGCAACGCCTTGCCCTTCACCGTTGCCGTAAGTTGATCCAGCGCCGCGTCTCCGAAATTGGGGTCGAGCAACATGGCGTTGATTGCTTTCAGAAGCGCGTGCGGGTGGTTCAACTTCAGGGCTAACCGGGCGGCTTTTTCGTGGTGCCCGCTCGCCGCGGCGTTCGAAAGCGCCTGCGCGGCGCCCGTTTGCTTCGCCGACACCGCAGCGGCTTCGTCAAACGCGGCTTGCGTGGCGTCTTTCCACAACGTGAGCTTGGCGTCCGCGCCCCCGGTCGCGATGAAGTCACCGTCCGCATCCGTGGCGAGCGCCCATGCTTTGTCGTCGTGCGCGTCAATCGTGGCGACTTGTGCGCCTTGCCGCACTCCCCACAGCATCAACAACCCGTCCCCTCCGGTAGACAGTAGCTGCGTCCCAGACGTGACGAACCGCAGGGCTAACACCGCGGCGGTGTGTCCTTCCAGGGTCCGCAGACACGCCGCGCCTTGCGCGCCCGCGGTGGGGTCCACGGTCCACAGCTTGATGACCTTGTCCCCACCCGCGGTCGCGACGACCCTGTCGGTTGGCGAAAAGGCAACCGCCCAGACGCCTCTTTTGTGCCCGCGGTACGCCCCCGCGGGGACTAAATCGGGAAGACGCCACAACCGCGCGGTGCGGTCGCCGGAACACGTCGCGCCGAAGGCGCCGTTCGGAGCGATGGCGGTGCAATTCACGGACTTGTCGTGCGCGATAGCGGCGGCTTTCGCGGGAAGGGATATTGGAAGCTCACCTGGTTCGCACTTCGCCGCCGCTTTCACCGCGGCGGCGATATCCCACACCCGCGCGACCTTATCGGCGCCGCCGGACAGCGCGATCGGAGCGCCCCCCCGTTGCGCGAATGCCACCGCCGCGACAGCGCCGACGTGCCCCTCGCCTATTGCCAAGCACCGACACCCCGCGTTGTTCGCGGTTCCAGCGAGGCGCCGCTCGTCGTCGCCGCTCGTCAGCGCCGCCGCGGCGGGAGTGAGGTCCCACAACCGCACGGTGTGGTCGCGGCTGCCCGTTATGACGAGCGCCTCGCCACACGGCCCACGCGCCGCGTCCAGGGTAAGAATCGCACCCGCGTGCCCGGTAAGCGCGACAGTGCACGCCATGGTGTTTGGGTCGAACACCCGTAACAACGGCGAGTTCGTCGCCACGGCGAGGGCGGAGGCTTTCTTTCCCTTGCCTTTCGCGGAGCTTTCGCCCCCCGCGCCGGGAAGAAACGCCGCGGCGATGATCTCGTCGGTGCTCCCGATGAGCTCGCGCGTGACTGTTATTGATGCTTGGTCACTCACTTCAGCGCCGTTTACATCTACATTACCAGCGCCGTAAAACAGCAAACGCGAATCTCCAGTCACCGCGAGGAACCCGTCCCCGCTCGGCGTCGCGTGCAGCGACGTAAACGCCGCCGCCGCCGCGTCGTCGCCGGCTTCGTCTACCAGCTGTCCCGCGTGCGCCCCCCCTTTCGTGGTGCCGTGTCTTAAACTGTGACTCTCTCCAATGGGCTTGCCCGACCCTACTCGCCACACCCGCACGATACCTTTCTCCCCAGCCGTGGCGAAGTAAACAGATTCTGGTTTGTTTTTCAACTCCTTGGCCCCGATCATTCGCGCGGCGGCGACCTGATCCACGGCGACCATCCCTTCGCAAGCTTCGTGCGTCGGCACCGTGGCGACGTGTTTGTGCGTTTTCAGGTTCCACTGGTGCACCACGTTGTCTCTGCCCGCGGAAAGCAGGACGTCCGTACCACCTGCCGCGGCCATTGGGACCGCCAGCGCGGTGACCGAACTGGTGTGCGCGTTCATGGATCCCACGCATTTGCGATCTCGAAGGCTCCACACCCGAATCTCACCATCATGCGCTCCCGTGTACAGCTCCAACCTGCGCGGGTCAGGGTGGAATTGCGCCACGGTGACCATCGCGGCGTGGCCTTTAAACGCGTGCGTGCAGAAGCCTTTCGCGACGTCCCACACCCGCGCGGTGCGGTCCGCGGACGTCGTCACGAGAAGCGTGCCGGATGGATCCACGGCCATGTGAAGCACCGGGGTGGCGTGCGCCTTGAAATGCCGCACGCTTTTGCCGGTGTGCGTGTCCCACACCGTACACCGCATGCTGCGCGACGCGGAGAACACCAGGCCGCCGTCTTTCGACCAAGCCAGCGCGGTAACCGGCTCGGTGTCTCCCTCCAAACAATGCACAACCCTCCCGGTCGCCACCTCCACGATGTTCACAGACTCGACGCACGCGGTCGCGACCAAGGTTCCATCAGGGGACAACCTCACAGGGCCTCCCGTGTGGAACACCTCCAGAGATGCCGCCTCGGCATACGCCTTACGCGGCTGCGCTTGGACGTGCGTCATCCCGGCGCGTCAACCTCTGCCGCGCTGCCGCCGCCGCCGCCGAAAAAATAGGCGGAGCGGCAAGGGTAAATAGGGTTAAGTATACATTTTCCAGTTACCAGTTTGCAGTTTCCACTTTCCACGTTTCCAGACTACAGAGTTCTTCTCCCCCCGCTGCCACACCTCCTCACAAGCACACACACCTCCTCGCGCCGCGCGGACGATGACGCCCGACACGCACGGCGCGTCCACGTCGGCTTCGAAGCGACGCGCCGGTCGCGTCTCCCGCGCGATACGACGCGCGCCGGTCGTGTCTTCCCTCGTTCTCCTTTGTGTCACTTCTTCGCTCTTTTTCGTTCCCGTCGCCGGACGAAAAGCGCTTTCCGCGAAGCGCCCCGCGGGTATCATCACCACTGACGGCGGGAGGTTCGTGGATCCCAGCGACGGGAGCACGTTCCACGTCGCGGGCGCGAACTGCTACTACCTCGCGTACAGCTCGGGCGCTGCTCCAGGCGGGAGCGGACACGACTGGGTCGCGGAAGTCTTGAGGGAAGCGACGAGTTTAAAACTGAACGTGCTGCGCGTGTGGGCGTTTCAAGACGAGTGGTGGCAAAAGGACAGGGCGCTTCAAACGTCACCCGGCGTGTACAACGAAAGGTTTTTGGTGGGTCTGGATACCCTGATATCGCAAGCAGCGGAGCGTGGAATACGGCTGTTGCTGTGCCTTACCAACTATTGGGAGGACTATGGTGCGCGGCTGTGTTTTTTCCAACTTTCTCCGCGTGGTTTTTAAAATATCCTGTTTCTGCATGAGCCTTGTAAATAGCCTCAGCTACGAAAAGGAACGGTCACACCAACGCACGATTGGCTGAGAGTTTACGTCTCTGACTTCCCTTTCCACTCCCTCGCAGGCGGTGCCATGGCTTATGTCAAGTGGGCGCATGCGGCTGGCGAACTTGGTCCGAACGGCGAACAGTTACGTCGCCGGGAGGACTTTTTCACGTCGCAAATGTGCCGTACCTGGTTCAAGCAGTTCGTGACCATGATGTTGTCGCGTACGAATACCGTTACTCAAACCGCTTACCGGGACGACGCGTCTATATTCGCCTGGGAGCTTATCAACGAACCGCGCGTGATGGGCGACGGCAGTGGTGACATACTACAGGAATGGATCGAAGACATGTCGGCTTTCGCGAAAGGTTTAGACGAAAAGCACTTGCTCACCGTGGGCAGTGAGGGATTCTACGGGTCTTCGTCTGCGGATTCGCAAAGAAACGACGAGAACCCGGTGAACTGGGCGAACACGATGGGCATCGACTTTATTCGCAACTTTCAAACCAGCTCGTTGGACTTTGCGTGCATACACATGTGGGTTGATTTGTGGCTGAACTGCGACGAGGTTTGCAAATTAAATTTCGCGGAGCGGTGGATCGCCGGGCACCTGGAAACATCAAGGGACGGGTTCGACAAGCCCGTGCTTCTGGAAGAGTTCGGGAAGTGGAAACCGCTCGACGTTCGCGACGCGTTTTTCCGCAAAACGTTTCAAGTATCCCTACCCCCGAACTCGCCCGTTTCATCGCACGCGGGCGGCTCGCTGTTCTGGCACATGGACCCGACGGAGTACCCGTACAACGAGGACGGGTTCTCGGTGCAGGCGGAAGTGGAAAGCACGGTGGCTGGCATTATATCTTCCGCGGCGACGCAGGCGTACGCGTCTGACTCGCCCGCCGCGTCCTCTGCGCAAAAGCAGCACCCGCCGAAAGCGCCGGACACCGCCTCGCCTTCGTCGTCAGATGCCTCAGAGTCCGCGGAGGTACCCGACGCGACCTCTGGTGCGTCCCCGGGTACGAATTACCGCTCGCCTTCGTCGTCCTCGTCCTCGCCGTCTTCGCCGCTGCCCGACGCAACCTCTGGTGCGTCTCCAAATACGAAGTACCGCGCGCCGTCCGCGACGTCGCGCGGAACCGGGTCGACCGCCCCGGCGACTCCGCGGTACACATTCGACTCCGTCCCGGACTGGGGAAACAAAAACGCACCGGCGTCATCGATTCCGACTCCTTTCGAGGATGTGGATACGGAAGGAAAACCGTGACCGTGACCCGTTTACCCAATGGCGGGCCTTCCTGACGCGCGCGAGACGCGGATTTCTTGCCTCGATACGATTATACGATACGATTATGAATAGACTACGTAAATATGCACAAACTGTCACCGCCGCTTCACGCGCTCTTTCCGTTTTTTGGGTCCCTTCTTCGCAGCGGGTGGTGTTTTGTTCCCCTTGCCCGGCGTAGCGACCTTGCCGTTATCCGACACACGAGAGGTGTTCCCTTCAAGCGACGCAACGGCAGCTTTGTTTTTCTTTTTCTTCCCGACCCCGGTCGGCGTCTTGACTCGCCGCGCCTCACCGAGCCGCGAGGCGAGTGACGAAAACTGGAAGCTCCTGGCGCCCGCCAGTTTCGCAGCTTTCCCGATCGCCTGCCTGTGTGCGGCCGACGCCTTACGCACCCCAGTGCCTCCCGGGGTCTTCCCTCTCAACACACTCGTGCGCTGCGACCCGGGCTTGGGCTTGGGCGGGGTCGCGAAGTCGGTGATGGAAATTAAAAGCGACCTGGGGGTGGCAAAACCCTTCGGCTGAAACGGTTTCGCCGGGGACTTGGACGGTGTTTTGTTTTTAGGTGTGCTTCCCGTGGCCGCTTTTTTTTTGTCACCGGGTTTCTTTCGTGCAGTCCTCGCAACCGCCGCGATCGTGATTTTCTTACCGACGCGTACCTTGCCTTTCTTGGGTGCCGTTTTCGTTACTTTTCTCGTCGGCGCGGCGCGAGCGTTCGCCGCTTTTCTCGCGACGGTCATCGCCGCCGAAATCGCACTCGGGTTCAGCCCGCGCTTCTTCGCCAACACCGCAGCGCGCTTATCGATGGAGCTATTCGTCACCGCCTTGACAGCAGCTTTCTTCTTCGCGCTTTTCGTCACCAAAGGCGGCGGTTTTACTGGCCTCTTGGCCTGTTTGGGAGGGGTCTTGACCTGCGCGGCGAGGAAACCGAAGATTTTGAATGTCAGAAACTTGTGAGGACGAGTTATTTGGCGACGAACCGAAATGCACTCGGGAGTCCTCCGAGGAAGCCGTGACGGGAACACGCACCGGTGTTTTCTTAGCCTTCGCCGCAGCAGCCGCTTGCTTCGTCGCTTTCTTGCCCTGTGAGGTGGAATACGTGGAGTGTTGACGGGAAGACAGACGGGGTCAGAACCGAACCGGATTTCGCGCATTTTTTCTTGGCCAACAGATCTGGTCTTCAAATAATCAGCGTTTCGGGACGGAGTGGCGAAGGGACGCACCTGCTTGATCATGTCGTCCAGGGACACGTCCATGTCGTTGGCGCCCATGGAGAAACCACCGAGAGCGAGGCCGTTGAAAGCCATCGTGTTGTCGCGTGAGTAGGGCGCGAGCCAGAGTGTTGGAAGAACGAGACTTTGAGGTCCGTAAAATTTCGTGCTTTCAGTTCTGAAGATGTGACAGGTGCTGCCGCCGTGTTATTACACCCACTGCTGCTACTGCCCCTCCCTCTTCCCTACTGGGTGCGCTCGAATCGCCTCCGCGCACTTCTCGATCGTCCCTCGCTGTTTGCACACCGCGAACCGCACTAACGTGTTCGGGACGTTTTCGTTGTTTGGATCGAAGAAAACGTCCATCGGCACGGCGGCGACTTTCGCGGGACCGGTGGCTAGTGCTTTGCAGAATTCCGTCGACGTCATCCCCGTGGTCGCCACGTCGGCTACGAGAAAGTACCCGCCCGAAGAGACGCACGGAACGACCCCGGAATCGTGAAGTGCGGAGGAGAGGATTTTCACGTTTTTCGCCATCACCTGTGCTGATAAATCAGGAACTAACGCACCGCGAGTTTGCTCGAAAGCGGCGAGACGCGTTGAATTCGTGGAATTCCAGCCATTAGTATTTTGTGTTTGCGCGGCGGCGTCCAGCGCTTTTTTTCGCGTCGCGCCATCCGCCTCGTCCGCGATTTCCAAAAGCGCCCTCGCGACTCCTATTTGCAACGGCGTTGGTGCGCAGAACGTGCAGTATGCGTGCATGATGCGTATAGCGTTTATCAGCGGCTTTGGGCCTAGCACCCACCCCACTCTCCACCCCGACAGGTTCAACAGCTTGGACGCCGTTCCGATGACCAGGGTTTGCGCGCGTACGTTTTGTACGTCGCAGTCCGCGATACGACGCATCGCGACGTTTCCGAACGTACACCGTTCATAAACCTCGTCCGCGATGATTACGACTCCGAACTCCACGCACAGTTTGGCTATTTCCCTGGTTTCATCTGCCGTGAACACCAAACCGGTCGGGTTGTGCGGGCAACAGTGAATGAACGCTTTTACCTTCCCGGCGCCCGCCACGAACGCGGCGCGCAGATCGTCCACGTCGAGGCGGAACTTCCGGTCCTCCAGTTTCAAACGAACGGTTCGGGGTTTCGCGCCGAAGATCCTGGCGTGCGCTATGTACCACGGAAAGAAGGGTTCCAGGAACACAACCTCCTCCCCTGGGTTGATCAGCGCCTGCATGCACGCGTACAGCGCCTCCGTCGCTGAAGTGGTCACCACACATTCCCTTTCCACCGAATCGCAAGCCACCGAACCAGTGGCGCGGTAGTACCGGTCCACCGCGTGTACCAGCTCGGGTGCGCCCGGGGGTGGCGAGTACTGATTCGTTTTCGGGTCGTCGTTGTTAAGAATAGCACTTGAAGCTGCTTCCCGGGCCACGTCGCTCGCGCCGAAGTCTGGCCATCCCTGTCCGAGATCCAGCACTCCCGGAAGTTTCGCGAGCGCGGTGACATCCGCCCAAACCTGCGAAGCACCCTGGTTCTGCATCTGCGCCCGGACGGTTTCGTTGAGGAACCGAGCGCTGGAGCTTGTGGTGGACATCACGCCCCCCTCGTCGTCCCCGGTTTCGTTGGGGAATCGAGCGCTGGAGCTGGGCGCGGCCGGCGGTCGCACCTCCATCGAGCGCGGGTAACAATGGGGAAATATGAGCTGACGCGACAGGCGACACTTCGG
>Ga0307488_10002227_pt1 | contig 16380 bp, 15 predicted proteins | sample SB02metaG_FD_202248 | JGI IMG/M metagenome (GOLD analysis project Ga0307488, IMG submission 202248) | Sea-ice brine microbial communities from Beaufort Sea near Barrow, Alaska, United States - SB 0.2 | ecosystem: Environmental > Aquatic > Marine > Coastal | place: USA: Alaska | collected... | reverse complement strand
TAAGCAGTGAAGGTGACACTGTTTCGGGTACAGGCAATAGCGCCATGAAAAGAGCCAGTCCCACAGTTATGCCCAAGATCGCGAGCGCCCCGCGCTCTGGTCGAAGGAGGGTCGTAGCGGGGCCACGATAGAACAGAGGGTGGGCACGTTTGGTTGGCGAGTGCTTGAGAGCCGGCTCTGGCTGCGAAACGCTGCGCACCATCCCAAGCAATTCGCCCTGCGCCGCTGGTTCCATGCGAAGCCCTGCGTAGTGGAAAATCAGGCCACCCAGCCCCGCAAGAACTCCGGCAGTCACAATCGGCAGAAGGTCGGCGAAGGAGGCGACGTTGGCGACGTCCGGCGAGATATTTGCGACCCCCAGACCAAAGATGACCAGGGCCGTCATTGCAAGCCATGGCAGTGCGACGTCGCGCGCCGTCTCGGGTTTGTGCGCAGCCCCCGACAGTAAAAAGAGCGCGCGCAGCATGAGAAGGGTCGTGCCGAGGCCTGCGACAAAAAGCGCGGCGCCCAGCCAGATTGTCCACCCCACAGGTGCACCTTCCAGCGCGGTTTTCAATTCTGTCTTGGCCAACCAACCGCTTGTGCCAGGCATCCCGGCAAGGGCCAGTGCGGGCAGCGCCATGACAGCCAGCACCGCAGTGCGTATCGCACCCCGATCCACGGCCCAGACGGCTGGAACGCCAAGGAAAAGCGCAGCCTTGGCAAAAGCGTGATGGGTCGCCAGTATCACCAGTGCAGGTGAGATCACCAACCACGTCCCCGGTACGGCAAGAGCTGCTGCAAGCCCCAACAGTATGAGGCTCATCTGGCCAATGCTTGAATAGGCGAGCACCGCCTTGGGATCTTTTTGAACCAACCCAAGCACGGGTGCGAGAATGAGACCGGCCAGCGCCATCGCGGCAAACGCTACTGCAACTTCGGGCAGGGCGGTTTGACCAAGCGGCAGAACAGTTATCAAACCGAACAGCCCGGCCTTCAACATAGCGCCCGACAGCACAGCACTTGCCGGTGCGGGCGCTGCGGCATGTGCCAGTGGCAGCCAAAGATGCATTGGAACAGCGCCGAGTTTGATCAGGAACCCCAATGAGACCAGCACAGTTGCAAGTAAGGGCACGGTGTCGCCCGTCATGGCAGAGAGCCGCAAGTTACCCGTGGCGAAGTGCCCCATCGCCAGACCGGCAAAAAGAACGACCTCGCCAGTGACAGCAAAAACGATATAGACCCGCCCCGCAAAGGTCTGCGCAATCCCGCCGCCGTGCAGCACCAGTCCCCAGGAGGCAAGGCTCATCATTGCGAAGAAGGTATAGAACGCGGCCATGTCCTGCGCGATCAGGAGGCCCAGATTGCCGGTCATCGCGAACAGAAAACACAACGTCGTGCGGTTGCGGTCGGGATCATCTGCAAGCAGCCGCACCAGCTGCCAACCTGCAAGACCCCACAAAAGGGCTGTGAACACCAAAAAGGATGCAGCGGTTTGCGTAACCGCAAGGTCAGTCCCGAGCAGCAGCCAATCGAGGCGTAGTGCTGTAGGGCTCGGATCCGCAAGGGCCGCTAGCAGCGCTGGTAGCGGTGCCAGTGGCAACAGTGCGCGAACATAGGGCCGCAAGTCGGGGATACAAAGCGCAAGAGCCAGAACCATAGGTGCAGCTGGCACAAGCCAGAGAGGGATATCGATCATAAGTATTCCAATGAGACGACAAAGCGGGTCCAGCCAAGCGGGCTGAACGGCGCGTTTGCAAAAAGACCGGCTGCGACGATCAGGGCGGCTGTCAAAGCAGGTGGCAAAACAAGCATCCAGCCAAGGTTACGGCCAACAGGCGCATCCTTTGGCGGATCAAGAAACCACGCCCGATAAAGGATTGGCAAAAAATACGCGGCGTTTAGCATGCTCGATCCCGCGAGCAGGGCAATGACCGCGGGCTGCCCCGCTTCAAGACCGCCGGCGCCCAAATACCATTTGCTTAGAAACCCGGCGAGGGGTGGGACACCGATCATCCCGAGGGCCCCGATCGTGAACGCAAACATCGAGATTGGCATGAGACGGCCCATGCCGTTCATCCCGCTGACTGTCTTGACCTTGTGGCCTTCGGCAAAGTTTCCGGCTGCAAGAAAAAGCGTAATTTTCATGATGCCTTGATGGATCAGGTGCGTCAGCCCGCCAATCGCCGCTAGTGGCGAAATAAGCGCGACACCGAGCGTGATATAACTGACCTGGCTAACGGTCGAATAGGCCAGCCGTTTTTTCAGATCGTCCTGTCTTAGTGCGCAGACAGACCCCCATATTATGGTAATGGCGGCCAGCAGCGCGAGCGGTGTAGCAAGGCCAAGGTCCTGCACACTTTCAATCCCGAATACATCATAGACAATCCGCATGATACCAAAGGCACCCGCCTTGACGACTGCGACAGCATGCAAAAGCGCGCTGACTGGTGCGGGGGCTACCATTGATAGCGGTAGCCAGCCATGCAGCGGCACCAGCGCTGCCTTGACGCCGACACCTGCGATCAGCAACACGAAGATGGCGATGAGTGCTATTGAATCGGTCTGCGCCAGATCGCCCAGCACGCCGCGCGGCGTGAACGTCACCTCACCCGCCAATGCATAGAGCCAGATCGTACCAACCGTCAGCGCAAGCCCTCCTCCCAGCGTATAGGCAAGATAGATCCGCCCGGCGCGATGCGCCTCGGCCGTGCCGCGATGGACAACAAGCGGCCAAGTCGCGAGTGTCAGCAGTTCAAAGAAGATTAAGAAGGTAAACAGATTGCCCGCCATAGCGATGCCTACGGTTGATGCAACGCATAACGTAAAGAAGCCAAAAAAGCGGCTGCGATCCACCCCGTTTTCCAGATAGCCGATCGCGTAGACGGTCGTTATCAGCCACAAGACTGCCGAAAGGGCCAGGAACAGAACCGACAGCGCATTAGCCTGCAGGTGCAAGTCCAGCCCCGGTACAACCGTGAAACGCAGATCAGGCGATCCGCCCTGCACGACCACTGCTGTCAGCCAAAAAACCAATGCGAGCTTTAGGATCGCCGCGGCGAGATTTACAGTCGTCCGCAGTCGGCTGGCATGCTCGGGCATCATCAAGATGAGCGGGGCGACACCGAGCGATGTCATCAGGATCGCGATGGGAAGGAACTCGCTCATTTTGCAGTGATCTCCAGAAGACCGAGGGGGAGGGCCGAGGCAAGGCCAAGGACCAGAGCCGATGTGGCGAGCCCAAGCGCAGTGATATCGCCTATGCGCCAAGCTGGATGATGCGCGTTGGCGGCAACATGCGGGCCGCCTCGCAGGCAACGCGACACGACGCGAGAAAGATATGCAGCTGACAGCGCCGTGCCGATCAGGATCAACGCGACCCAAATCCATGCATCTCGGGCGATCAGCCCATCAATCAAGATCCACTTACCTATAAAGCCGGCGGTGGGTGGCAAGCCGATGAGGCTGACAGAGGCGATTGCAAAAGCAAACTCGGCAGCGCCGGGGCGCAGCTCCTTCCGGTTCAGACCAGAGATACGGTCGTGCCCCAGCTCTTCGGCGATGCGCCCGACAGCGATGAACATGGCGGCCTTGGCAAGTGCATGCGACAGCATCAAAAGCGCGGCAGCCTGCCAAAGACCATTTTGCTGCAAGTTGTCACCTGCAACGCCAATTGCCAGCGTGATCAGGCCGATCTGCGCGACAGTCGACTGCGCCACCAGCAGCTTTAGCCGTGTCGCCCTAAGCGCCCCCCAAGCCCCCCAAAGCATCGCGGCTGCTCCCATCACTGCTAGCGCAAAGCGCAGCGCCTCCATGCCCGCGCCCCCCTCGATCGAGATGCGAAGGATGACATAGAGTGCGCCCTTGACGACAAGCGCTGATAGCAAAGCGCTGGCCACAGGTGTCGCACTTGAATGTGCTTCGGGCATCCAGAAATGCAGCGGAAAGAGCGCGGCTTTGACAGCAAGGCCGGCGACAATAAACGCAAGCGCGATCCGGCCAGCGATCGTGTCGGCCAACATTGGCACTGCTGCAAGATCCACGCGTCCGATTGCGCCATAGGCCAACGCCACGCCAAGCAACAACAGAAGGCTGCCGGCGAGGCCTGCGCTCAGGTAATCGAAGGCTGCACGCAAGGCACTACGCGTGCCCGATAACGCCGTCAGACCGACGGCGGTCAGGCCCAGGATCTCAAATGCGACATAGATATTGAACAGGTCACCCGACAGAAAGAGCGCGTTCATGGCCCCAAGCGTTGCAAGCCACATGGGCCAGAAACCGGCACGCAGGGACTCGGCATCTTTGGACGCGCAGCTTGACGGAAAAACGCCCCAGCTTGCGGCCTGAATGGCGACGATGACGCCAACCCCAGAGGTCATGAGCAGCATCAGCGCCGCAAGCCCGTCTGCGACCAAAACGATCCCAAGCGGTGCAACCCAGCCGCTGATAGCGATATATCGCGCGCCATCCTGAAACACATCCAGCGTCAGCCAAACGGCAAGCGTGGCAGTCAGGGCCGTCGCTGTTAGGCCCCAGATTCCGGAAGTCCGCGGCGTCGTCGCCGCACCGACAGCGGCAAGCAAGGGTAGCAAAACGAGTAAAGAAATGTCACTCATCACGCTGTCTGTCAATCTGTTCAGCCAAGGCCAAAAGCGCCGCGGTGACCGCGACAAGAACAACAATTCCCGTCAGTACGAAAGCCTGCGGGACCGCATCCGTCATGCCCGCGTCACGCGCTGAAGCAAGGAAAAGTATTGCAATCCCGACCGCTAGCACGTTTAGCGACAGCACGCGTAAAAGCATGTCACGGCAGGTGGCAAGCCGGTAAAACGCCAACCCTACAAGGCCAGACCCAGCGCAAATATAAATAAGTTCAGACGTCATTTTAAAGGCCTCCGGGGCATTCCACAGAACAGCAGACAAAGCATTGCGGCAATGGAAAGTGTGAGCAGCGCCTCAATCATCAAGATCCAAATTTTTGCAGCGCCGTCCGGATAGAGTAGGAGTGTTCCCGTCAAGGCCTCAGTGCTGAGCGCAGCGACCGCAAACACCGCAAGCCCCAAAAGAGCGACCATCATCCCCCAGGACAAGAGGCGCGGGGTGGGCACCGCAAAACCGCCCAGCATCAGAACCAGCGATCCGCCAGCCAAGATTGCTCCGGCTTGAAAGGCACCGCCCGGCACGCTTGCGCCCTGCCAAAGCAGGTGTCCAGCGAGAAAGGCGCACATCGGCACGACGATACGCGCGAACGGCAACATCAACTCTCCCAGCACGACGGGTTGCGGGTGCGCCGGTGCGACGATGCGTACCAAAATGAGCGCCACGAACAACACAGCAATTTCTAGCAGGGTGTCCCAGGCACGAAAGTTCAGAAGGACCGCTGTAACGGGGTTGGTCACACCGCTCTCGGCCAGCCGTTCGCTGACGAGCGCAGGATAGAGTGCCGCACCTGGCGCTGTGTAAACGGCCCAAGCGAGTGCGCCAGAAAGGCACACTGCGATCAGCGCCACAATAATTCGATCAATGGGTGGAGACACGCGGCTTTCCGCAGGCTTCAGACGCCACGCGCTTCGCAACAATAGCGCACCCGTCAGACCAGCGCCGATTGCGGCCTCAGCTAGGGCCACATCCGGCGCCCCGAGGCGCACCAAAGAGAGCGCCACCAACAGTCCGGTTACCACGAACCCCGCAATAGAAGCGACGCGGTCGTGTGTGCCAAGTGCTGCAGCAGCAGTAAAGACAACGCCAAAGGCGAGCAAAACATCAAAGGCCAAACTCATTCAAGGTCCCCCTCTGATAGATGCGCCCGAGCGATAAGATGGCCTATCGTTACGCCCGACAGTGCCACCAGTACGACGCAAAGCCCAAGTGTCAGAAGCGTGTTCAGACGTCCTGTAAGGCAGGCGGCTCCAAGTGCGATCAGGGCTAAGCCAGCCGAATCCGCCTTGGTCAGCGCGTGGAGCCGGGACAGGACATCTGGAAGGCGCCAGACACCCAAAGCCGCAATCAACAGAAAGCTCACGCCGAACGTCGTCAGCGTCAGGCCAAGCGCATGCAAAACCGTCGTCATAGCCGTGTCCTCTGCAGTGCGACAAATGCAAGTCCGGACACAGCGGCAAGCGTTGCAAAAACGAGCGCCGCATCAAACAGTGCGGGCGCATTATCGGCCGTGCCAAGAACAATCAGCGTCGCAACTGTTCCGGTCCCTGCAAGCTGCGCAGCAATGATACGGTCTGCGGCAGTTGGGCCAAGAATGAGTCTGGGCAAGGCAGCGAGTGTGGCGACAAGCGTACAAAACGCAAGAAAATTCAAGATCATCGCACTATCTCCGTGTGATCAAGTCTGTAAAGGTTGGCGATGTGCGCCTCGAGCACTGCGAGGTCGTCGCGCGTGGCATCCGACAGATCGAGTGCATGTATCGTGAGCATGTCGTCCTCAATCTGGGCGGTCAGTGTGCCTGGTAGAAGCGTAATCGCCACGGCAAAAAGCTGACGCGGCCGACCTTTGGGCAGGTGGGTGCGCCACGGTATGAACCCGGGCTGGAGTGTCCGAGGCGATAAGCTGCGCCGGCTTACGTCGACTGCACCACGCAAGATCCCGATGATCGCGAATTTTGCAAAGCGCAGCATCCCGAGCGGTGAGAGCTGGAGCGGCGCGGAGGCTGGCAAGAACAGCACAAGCGCCCCGCCAATCAACGCCATCGGGACGCCCACCGTCCAGCTTGTTGGGTCGTGCCAGTGGAACGCAGCCCAAAGGGCGACAAGCACCGTACCGGTTGTAATCGCGCCTCTTAGGCGCCCGGACGAAAGCGCTGCGTCCAAAACCTCTTGGTGTGGCTCCGTAGTGGCCGACGGCGTTTGCTGCCGTTCGATTTGAGGAACATCATGAATGGTCATAGAATCTCCTATGGCAGCGTCAAAAGGCGCTGGAGAGAAGGTTCCGACATCGCAACCCGCTGCCACGCGGTTGCCAGAGGGGCCCGGACCCTTTCGGTCGATTGAACAATGACCGGATGGGGCGGATCCCGTTGTGATCCGCATTCATAATAAAAACGCGCAGGTCGCGCGTTTCATCCCTGTGCCGTGTCGAAAAAAAAGAGGCCGACGCAAAGGTTGGCCTCAGGTTGACAGAGGAGCGGGTAAGCCACCCCGTCGGGCAGCAACGATCGCGCTAAGTACAGACAAAATCCAAATAGCACCTAGCGGCATTTACCATTCCCAGAGAGTTAAGAGGACGCAAAGTAAGCTTCGTCCTTTCCGCAGCAAACCGTCGCCGCGACTGGAACACCAGTTTCCCTTCGCCGCGACTTCTGCCATCACCAATCCGATCAGGTTGACCGCTACAGCTCTTTCAGCTTACAGCGCCGTTGCGAAACGCAACAACGCCTGTGACTGCAGCCAAAACGAGCACCTGATGACAAGATTGAGTCAGCCTTTGTTGGTGATCCTCTTTAGCCAGCGGATCAACATGTTGCCTTTGGGCTGAACTTCTTGATCTGGTTGGATCTGTGGCTTCACGGCGTCCTTTTCCAGTTGCTCCTGACTGTCGGGCTGAACGAGTGCTTCCACCACATCCTTCTCTGACAGGTCTTCATCGTCGGTCTGGATCAGTGGTGTCACTGCGTCCTCCTCCAGCTGTTCCTGATGGTCGGGTTGAAGTTGTAGTTTCATCATATCCTCCTTCAGTTGTTGTGGGGCCGCACATCGGGCTAGTACTCTTGCCCGCCGACCACATACAAAGAACGTTCCGTGAGCCGTTTTCATCCCAGGGACGGCAAAAAAATATCCTTCAGGTCTGTGGAGAATGGATTCAACTTACGACAGCCTTTTGTCCAACGATGTGGGCTCGAATGTTCGGCGATTACCGTTGGACTGTAGTATCAAACCCCTTCAACGTTTTGCGCCCAAGCGTTGCGCCAGTGTTTGTATCAACGTTGAATCGCCTGCGCCTATCATCGCATAATCGATATCAGATGTGCTCCAATACGCCACGGTGCGGTTTGGATATTCCACCACCTCAAAGGGCAATATCGGCTGGTTAGCGAGATGCCGGTGCAATGTCAGGGAAAACCGTCCGCCATTATTGTGTTCATAGATGAACTGCGCAAGCGGTCCTTCCCTCGTACCTAAAAGGCGGGTTCCAACAATTTTCATGCCCTGATCCGAGAGGTCTGGCGCATTTATGGAAACCCCAACTTTTTCGGAAAACCAAGTCGTCGCGCCACTGATATCTTCACCGCTAAATTCAACCGGATGCAGAATGTCGTCAGCAAAGACCAGATGGGCCCCCATTGCTTCGGCCACGTATTCAGGCACGCTAGGCGCCTGTGATGACCATGTCGCATGGCCCCACCAACCAAACGCCATGAACGCGCAGGTCGCAGCAAGCTGAGATCCCATGCGACTCCAAGCACCGAAGGCGATTACCTTGCGTGGTGTGCTGCGCATGTGAATGGCTGTCGCAAGACGGCGCTCAAGCCGTGCGGTTTCAAGATTCTGCGGCTTTGCATCCATGGCGTCCACAGCTTCACTTATTTGAGCTTTTTGTCGCAAAAAAGCATCAAACTGGGCGCGCGCTTCAGGGTCCACATCTAATTGCGCTTCGATCTCGGCGGCTTCCTCGGGCCCGATTTCGCCATCAAGGTAGGCGTTCATGCCCGTATCTATATTTTCTGTCATTCGTGTTTCTCCATACAAACAATCAGCTTGGGTCTCTTTGATTTTATATCATCTATGATCCGGCGAAGTGCGATGCGGCCCCGGCCAATCCGACTGTAAAACGTGCCCAGAGGCACATCGAGTGCCTGGGCTGCCTCGGCATAACTCATCTCTTTTAGGGCGATGAGGACGATGGGCTGGCGCTGCGACTCGGGTAGCTGGTCAAGCGCATCAAGAACCTGTTGCAGCTCGATCCGGATGGTCGGATCAGTTGTGTCCACTGGCTTTGGCAACATCGGTTTTGCCTGCTCACGCACCTGATGGCGACGCCGCTCGCTTATGTGTGTGTTGTGCATGATGCGAAACATCCAGACCCGAAGGTCGGTGCCAGGCTCCCAGCTTTCTGAGGCAGCGATCGCCTTTACAAGCGTTTCCTGGACAAGATCCTCTGCGGCGTCACCGTTGCGTGTTAGAACGAGTGCATAGCGTCTTAGACTTGTCGTATAGTCATGTATACTTCGTTCGAGTTCTTTGCGTACGCCCACTGAATTCTCCCTCATGCATTTCTATAAGAACGCGCGCGTCACCCCTTTCATCCCTGCGGAACCCATTTTTTTCTAATTATCGTTCCTGTCTGGATTTTCAGGGATGAAACCCGGTTCCAGCACGTTTGTGTTGTCAGATATGCAAGGAGGACAAAGAAGTGACTGACACCCCTGGGACCGTGATTGTTCCGTATGATGCCAAGATTGCACAACGCCAATTGTGGCGAAGGTTCACCGTTTTTTGGACGGCATTATGCGACCATTGCCAATATGGCTTCACTGTACGCGAAGGGAGCAAACTTTGCAGCAAGTAATGGAACAGTTCGCAGATATGATCCGGGAGTTCTATAACGACCCCCTCGACCCCCTTGCAAAGCAGTTCATGTTCCGACGTCCCCCGACCGTAGGGGAGCTGCGGCGTCCGCCGCAGGTGCTTATGCTCGGCAATCACTCATCGGGCAAGTCCACTTTCGTGAATCACTTGCTTGGTATCGAGGTGCAGAAGACCGGCGTGGCACCAACCGACGACAACTTCACGATCATCACATATGGCCCTCACGAAACCGATCGCGACGGCCCCTCGGTCGTCAGCAATCCGGACCTGCCGTATGAGGGCTTGCGGCACTTCGGCGACCAGCTCGTCTCTCATATCCGTCTGAAGTTGCAGCCGGCAGAGCTGCTTCGCACTGTGACACTCATCGACAGCCCCGGGATGATCGACGAGGCAAAAGAAGAAAACGGCCGGGGCTTCGACTTTCCCGGGGTCGTTCGCTGGTTCGCCGAGCGTGCAGATCTGGTGTTGATCTTCTTCGATCCTGACAAGCCAGGAACGACCGGTGAGACATTACAAGTGTTCAAGGAGTCGCTCAACGGGATCGACCACAAGCTGCTGATCGTTCTCAACAAGATGGATCAGTGTCAAAACCTGCACGACTTCGCCCGCGCTTATGGCGCGTTATGCTGGAACTTGGGAAAGGTCATTCCGCGCAAAGACTTGCCTATGATCTACAACACCTTTGTGCCGCTTGAGGGGAAGCCGAAATCCGATCTGCCGATGGAAGACTTCGAGAAGGCGCGCGGCGATCTGATTGATGCGCTGCACCGCGCCCCAACGCGCCGCATGGACAATCAGATCACACAAATGCAGTCCTTTGCAGAGCGGCTGCGCCTGCATGTCTTTGTCATAAACGAGGCTGCGGGGCGCTACAGGCGATCACGGGTGGGATCTTATTCCACCCTTGTACTGCTGTTCCCCACCTTGGCCGCTGGCGCTATTGTGACCGGTTTGTTCGTGGTGCTACCGGTGCTGGCCGTTATTGCAATCGTCGCGATAACGCTCCTCGAATTCGTGTTTTTGCCGCGCAAAAAGAAGCGTATCATTGCTCAGTTCGGCGAGATTTTCGAGGGGCTTCATGATCGTGAATTGCTGGTGCGCGACCGGGCGGAAGATTTGCGTGCAATGTGGGAAGATGTGCATCCGCGGGCCCGCGAGGTCGCTGAAAAGCGTGGATTGCAGTCCTTTGCAAAAATGAGTAGGGGGGATCGCGATGTTCTCAACGAGTTGATCGAGGACTGCATTCCGAAGTTGCGGAGCCAATTGTATGACGCGCTGCGAAACATCTCAATCGACGCAGGCCAACGGAGCGAAGAACAGCCCGATGTAGTAGAAGAACCAACAGTAGAAGAGCAGCCCCTCGAACTTGTGGCATCTCCCAGTCGGCGCTTTATGGGCTGGGGAAAACGGGACACAGGCTAAGCAAGCTTGTTTGCTGCGATGGACGGGCATTTAGACGCAATGCCCGTCTGGCGGCAAGCGCCTCTATCCACTTCTTCGCTGATAAGATCAGCGATGCTTTGACCCAGCGACGACATAGCTGGGAGTTGACGGATAGAAACGCGCTTTGTCTCATCGGATCAGCCCGTTCAATGCGCAGCAGACCGAACGTCTAAATCTGGCTTTGCGAAAAATGTTCGAGGTCCCCAATACCCACGGCTATTTGCACCTATCAGTTAACCAATTTTCACTTGGTCCATCGACGATCCGCGACCGCATCCAACTTTGAAATACGGCCTTCCAAGTCAAGATCATGCATGACCAGACGTGCGCTACTTGTCGCGTTTTGGTATTTATGGATAGATATAGCAGGCACGTCCGCCCGCTTATACCGTATCCACAGCATGCATAAGCGTCAGCCACCGCGCCAGAATTTCCTCGGAAACCCGGGGGTCATCTCGCTCAAGCAGCCACTTACGCATCCGTTCGGCCAATTGAACACGCCAGTCGGAAATCAGAACGATGTCCTGCGACTTTGCCCAGTGTAACACCTGCCCTTGAAACGGCAGCCTGGCAACAATCGTGTCGGCAAACAATCTTTCGGGACGGCGTTCCACCCGGTCCATCATCGCGGCAATGTCATCAAGCGGCATCAAATCCTCGATCGCCGCTCCAGTAAGACCGCCGAAGTCGGAGATACGGATTGCAGTCTGTCCGGCTTCGCCTATCTCTTCCAGGGTCTGGTTTGGGAAGGCGTCGTCGATCAACAGGCGGGGCGGGCAGGCATCGGCATCGCTGAGAAGCCTTGACATCATTTTCAAGACCTGAGCATCGCACGCTGGGGCAAAAATAATGTCACGGCGCGGTTGGAACTGGCCCGATGCGATGCACAGAGTGCGGATCACTGAAAGATATATCTGTTCGACCCTGCCCGGCACCAGCACAGGCTTTGCGCCGCCCAGACTTGCCTCGGCAACCGCCAGATTGAGTGCAGCACGTATGGCGAAGCCGGCACCCCTTTTCGTATCGTTACCTTCGGTATCCAGCAGATCACCGCTCACGCGGGTCGACCCGTCACGATCTATGAAAACTTTGCGTGCACGCGCGAGCCTGTCTGCATCTACCAGAAATGGCGAGTGGGTCGTATAGATTATTTGATTGTTTTCGGACAGCCCTTCGAAGAAGGCAGAAAGGTCACGCTGGGCGAGCGGATGCAGTGAATGGCCGGGCTCATCCAGCAAGAGCACGCAGTTGTCGTGCTCGCCCTTTGCCTCGTGCAGGAAAACCAAGAAGAAGCTCAAGAACCATTGCAAACCAGTTGAACGATGTTCAAGTTCGACTTCCTGCGGGCGGCGGGAGTCGGCAACCCAAATACGGAAATGGTTGCCGTCCGCCTCAAATCGAAACTGATAATCGCCTTGTTTCCACCATTCGGCAAACCGGGCGGTGACCTTGGCTCCTCCAGATTGCAACAAGATCGACCGGGTGCGTTTGGCCTCGGAGATCTGGGACAACACAACGGGGTCGGGCATGTCTTGATGCCCGCGCGCACGCGCCCAAAGACTGCGCATAAGCCCGGCCCGGCCCTGATCTTCGATCATCTGTGCCTCGGCCTCATCGCGCAGATCGCGGAAATCGCGACCAAGTTCCAGAATTTCCTGGGCCTGCACTCCCACAAAATCGAACAGAACCCCCAATGTTCGGGCTTTGGCGCTTTCTTTGGCACCGAGATCAGATCGGTTCATGTTTTCGACAACATGGGGAAGGTAGATCTCGCTGTCGAGATTGCCGTAGTTCGAGTAGTAGACGAACCGCGGTAGCCGCGCGATCACGGCGGCGCGCACATCGTCACGGCTAGCCGGGTCGGGCGTATACAATTCTACCACGGCTTCAACCAGAACTTTGTGCAACCCTCGCAAAATGGTGACGACATGGCTGACAGCTGGTGGTTCCTTTGGGATCAGGGCGGCAACAGCATTGCGCGCAAACAGTATATTGTTACTCCTGACATCTTGCTGCTCATCAAAAGTGCCCAGCAGTTCAGTAAGCTTTGCGCGGGCGACAGCAGCGGTGCTTTCCTCCTTTGGGTGGGCGGCAAGATCGTCTTGCGCAGTCCGCAACGCAGCAAGTGCGCGCATGATACAGCCTTCTGAATCCCTTTGATTATCGGTAAACTGAACACGATAGCTGCCATCATAAAACCGCGTGACGTTAACTCTCTGGGCCTTGACGAGTGGAATTGCCGCCAGTTCGGCCAGGACCGCCGCTTCGTTGCCAGTCTCGAAATCGGCAGTGATAAACTGAAATTTTTCAGGCGCATTGCGGATCGTGGCAAACAGCGACTTGGGATAGTCCGAGGTTGGTTCTATTGCGCCGCCGTTAGCCGGATTCAGCTTCCACAGTGGCAACATAAGATTGGTCTTGCCGGATTCGTTCACGCCGATCAGGGCGGTCACACTGTCCACAGGCAACCAGCCAGAATTAGAGACTGAGCGAAAATTGCTAACCCGATAACTGCTAAGGGTAAACCCAGACACTTGCGGGGTTTTTTTCCGAGGGTGGCGAGTGTGGTCTGTCAGAGCTTCGATTTTGAAGTTGGTGTCTTGGCGCACGGGTATTCTCCTTTAATTTGTGCGGCCTGACTGGTGTGGACATTCGCCCTGTTGCCAGTTGTCGTCGTGTCAAACAATTATCCGCCGTTGTTAGAATAACGCGCGGGGTGGCAATTTCATCCCGCGAGCGCACCGAAAACTGTATGTCATGACTGACTTTTCGTCCGAAATTGTCTGAAAATTTATACCATACAAAACACAGCGCCTCTATGCAGTGATGATCCGTAACCGCCCAATTGGCACCGCGGCTTAGGCGGCGCAATCGTATCGTAAGACGGCGTATCCTAATTTTCCCAACTGTGTTCGCGAGGGACCAGATGTGCGCCAGAAGCACAGGCTGACAGTCAAATTCGTAGCGCCCATATGTGCGGCAGCTTGTCCAAGATCCTTGGTGTTCCCGTGATGATGATGGGGTCACTACGCTTCGGCGACCGATATGCACGACATTCTTGCGGGAGTGGTGGGCCTTACAGGGGTTTCCCGTACGAGATCCGCGGCAGCATCAGTTTTTCTTTTAGAACAAAAGAATAGCGTCTTAAAATTGCGATATAGTCACCTATATCTCGTTGAAATTCTTTGATTGTGCCCATCGAATTCCCTCTCTGAGCCAAAAGAAACTGCGGGCGTCGTCACTTTGATCCCTGTGTAGAGAATTTATTTTCCATCTGTCTTTCCAGCCTGATTTCTAGGGATGAAACCCGGTGCCAGCGCGTTTGTGTTTGAAGATACGCAAGGAGGCAACAGAAGTGACTACAGCTGAGGATACCACGATTGGTCCAGATGATGCCAAGACTGCAGGACGTTGGTCGTGGTTGCGGTTCAGGCCACGCCCTAATTGGCGTAACGTAAAAATTTTCATTGCGGCGCTTTTGCTCGGGGTGGCAGTCAACTATGGTGTCCTCGGTCCGATGACCCATAATATTGACGCCAGTCCTGAATTTCGGGCCACCTTGGTCCCAGAGAATGGCAGTGCCGCAGTCGCGACCGCCGCCGCCCTGATAGACCGAGAGCTGAACCTACATGGTTGGACCCCCAATGATCAGTGGTTTGCGCCATCTGGAATTCTTGACAATATGCCAAACTTTCAGATTGGAATCGTTAGTGCTGTAGGCCGCTTCAGTTTTGAGATGTTGGACCAGATCGGGCGCAGGAGCGGCTCGTCCAGCGCCGATCCAGATCTCGAGCGTGCCTCGGGCTTCTTGCAGTACCCACCTGATATTTGGATTTGGGAGCCATCAACCTCTCTCCTTCCTGGCGTTCCGTCTGAACGCCAATACCGCCAAGGGCTCGCCGCACTTAAAAGCTACAATGCCCGCCTTGGACGCGGTGACGCGGTGTTTGAGCAACGCACCGATACGCTGGCCCAAGCGTTGTCGCGTATTTCTGACGATCTCGGATCACAAACATCGCAAATCGATCGGGCGCAAGCCACCGGATGGTTGATGTTCAGCCAAACCGCCGACGACGTATTTTATCGGAACAAAGGCTTGATGTATGCCTATGGCATCATTCTTGCGTCACTTGGTGAGGACTTTTCCCAAATCATTCAGGAGAATAACCTTGGACCAATCTGGGAGCAGGCCCTGAAAAGCCTCCGAGATGGATCGCAGTTGCGTCCTGCCTTTGTGTTGAATGGCCAGACCGACAGATCCATATTTGCCAATCATCTTGCTTTGCAGGGTTTTGCCATGAAACGCGCGATCCTACAGCTCGAAGAATTAATCATCGTGCTGGCCATCTAATCCAGACCAATCAACAAAGGAGATTTTTCCCATGTCCAAGAGACTTTTCAACACTGGTCCTGCCATGACGCCTGACGCCGTTTCCGCAAACCAAGGCCACGGACTGCGCGCTCTGCGAACTGCCTATGCCGACTGGCGCTTCGGCAACGACTTAGTCGCTATTGTGGCCGCATTCGACCGCCTGTCCAACCGTAGGCTGCACATGATCGGCCTGCGGCGGGACTCACTATTCGATTCCATCGGAGACATGATGGTTCATGCCGAGGAAGAACGCGCAACTGTCCGGGAGATTATCGCCATAATAGACGCGTCCACAGACAATGCCCTTAACGGCCCTGATACTCCACGTCCTGAGAAATTTCCAATACAGATAGAAACAGCTGCTACCAAAAGATATACATAGCCAAGCCCGAACCGCACCCGAACATCGTAAGATTCAGACGGTGATTTCCTTTGAAAACGAGGTCAACGCTCATCCTGACAAAAACTTCAGAACAGATCGCGCTGATATTGAAGGCGTACTGGACGTCGTTGTTTAGAGCAGGAGCGACGGTCTGCTCTTTAAAATGTGCCGAAGTGAATTTAATTCGCTTATCAGTATTCCAATGATAGCATTGAAATTTCAGCGAATTTATTTAACATATACTCTACTCACTCCAAAACCCTATATTTTGTTCTGAGATGATGCTGAAGTTATCAGTGACCTGATTTCGGAAGTTGTGCCATTGCTCTGGGATGATTTTCCGAAAGAACTTCAGAATGTTTTCGGTAAATAGCTTTTGCGTGGGATAGGCGCTATTGTGGGTGACGTGTTGGTGTATCATGGCACAGAGCCTTTCAATTGGATTTAGGTGCGGACAATAGGGCGGCAGCTGAATCAGGTGGATGTGGCAGTTTTTGCGCGAGAGAAAAGCCCTAACATCCGGCCCTTTGTGGTAAGCGGCGTTGTCCCAGATCACGTGGATGATGCGTTTATCTTGATTGCGGGCCTCAATCTTGGCCAGCAATTGCACGGCACTCACGCCATCCACTGTGATCGGCGCGGCGCATGGCGGTACAAGGTAAGGTGTT
>Ga0307488_10002225_pt1 | contig 16386 bp, 17 predicted proteins | sample SB02metaG_FD_202248 | JGI IMG/M metagenome (GOLD analysis project Ga0307488, IMG submission 202248) | Sea-ice brine microbial communities from Beaufort Sea near Barrow, Alaska, United States - SB 0.2 | ecosystem: Environmental > Aquatic > Marine > Coastal | place: USA: Alaska | collected... | reverse complement strand
TTTTTCTCTGCGCGCGGCATCCTTAAAATCAAAAGAATTTAAACCACCGAGGACAACGAGGACACAGAGGAAAAGAAATAACACAGTACTGAAACGATCTAAGTTCCCATTTATTTAATGGAACCTAATTATGATCTTTGTCTTTCCTCTGTGCGCGGCACCCGGTTTATGCTGCCTCTTTGATTTCTGTGGTAGATAGCTTTTTGTTTTAGTCACAGAGAGCATAAAAACTTGCCGAAAAAACAAAAACACACTACTGTATAAAAAAACACGTTAATTGATTGTATGCGCCTTTTTATTGCCGAAAAACCCAGTTTAGGTCGTGCCATTGCCGATGTATTACCCAAGCCTCATAAAAAAGGTGATGGGTACATTACTGCGGCTAATGGCGATACAGTGAGTTGGTGTATTGGGCATTTACTCGAACAACAACAACCAGAGGCTTATGACCCGGCTTTTAAAAAGTGGAGCCATGAACATCTGCCTATTATTCCCCAGCAGTGGCAGCTTGCAGTGAAAAAAAATACTGCTAAACAACTCGGTGTGTTGCGCACCTTGATTAAGCAAGCTGAGCAACTCATTCACGCTGGCGACCCTGATAGGGAAGGTCAGTTGTTGGTTGACGAAGTGATTAATTTCTTAGGGGTGACTGGCGCCAAAAAAGACAGTATTCAGCGCTGTTTAATTAATGATTTAAATCCCTCTGCAGTAAAACAATCCCTAAGTAAACTTCGCAGTAATCGAGAGTTTATCCCCTTGTCTACTTCTGCTCTGGCTCGCTCTCGAGCTGACTGGTTATATGGTATAAACCTAACCCGTGCCTACACCCTCCAAGGTCAAAAAGTGGGATATAAAGGCGTGTTATCGGTGGGCCGAGTTCAAACACCACTGTTGGGTTTAGTGGTGCGACGCGATAAAGCCATTGAAGCCTTTGTTAGTAAAGCGTTCTATGAAGTATGGGCCTACTTAAAAACAGAAAAGGGAGAGAGTTTTAAAGCTAAGTGGCAACCTAGCGAGCAGTGTGCCAAGTACCTTGATGAGCAAGGCCGAAATTTATCCCAAGCGTTAGCGCAGAACGTTGCCGGTCGCATAAGCCAACAACCGGCGCAAGTAAAAAAACTGAAACGAGAGCATAAAAAACAAGCACCGCCACTGCCTTATAATTTGTCATCTTTGCAAATAGATGCCAGCAAAGCTTTCGGTTTGAGTGCCCAGCAGGTGTTGGATATTTGCCAGGGTTTATATGAACGCCACAAACTCATTACGTATCCCCGCTCAGATTGTCGTTATTTACCTCTTAGTCATTTTGTTGAGGCGAAAGATGTGCACGCTGCCATTTTGAGCAATGGCCAACATTTGGGTCAACAAGGTAGTCTATTTAGTCAAACCCAGTTTGATCTAAAGCGTAAATCAAAAGCCTGGAATGATAAAAAAGTAGATGCTCACCATGCCATTATTCCCACTAAAAAAACCAGCAATCATCTTTCTGGTAACGATGCCAAGGTGTATGCATTAATCTGCCGAAATTATCTAGCGCAATTTTTAGGTGAGCACCAGTATCATGCCGTTCGCGTTGAAGTAGAGATTGCTTTGGGTTTATTTGCCGCTGTGGCTAAAGAGCTGATCGAGGACGGTTGGCGGTGTATCTTTATCAAGCGCAGTCAAAGCCATAACCAAGATAACAACAACGAAACGGAGCAGCTATTACCCCATTTAAATCTCGGGCAAATCCTTAAATCATTACAGGCTGAAGTATTAGAGAAACATACCTCACCACCTAAAGCCTATACCGATGCAAGTTTATTAGCAGCCATGACAGGAATTAGTGCTCATGTTAGCGATCCCCAACTCCGAAAAATTCTGCGCGATACTGACGGCTTAGGTACCGAGGCAACCAGAGCAGGTATTATAGAACTATTATTTTCTCGAGGGTTTTTGTCGCGAACGGGGAAAACCATTACCTCAACTTCGAGTGGCAGAGGTTTGATTGAAGCTTTGCCCGATGTGGCCACGTATCCGGATATGACTGCTCGTTGGGAGTCTGAGTTATCTGCTATAAGCGAAGGAAGAAGTCAGTATAAAAAATTAATGAGCCCGCTGCAGGAGCAACTTAAAGAACTTGTGGTACAAAGCCGTGAAGTGTTGCCAAAAGGTTTGTCGGGTTTAGGCAAACCGCGTTTTGCAAAGAAACGAAGAGCCAGTACTAAGCGTAAATAGATTGGTTGTATTAATAAACTGAGTTGGGAGATATGCACGCTATCTGCCTTGGCATCACATTAGAATAATCGTCAACCTTTTATGAATTGAAAAGCAGAATAGACACTGTATGTGGCTCTTCTGCTTTTCGCTAACAACCTATCAGACCTTATGATTTTTAATGTTCTAATTTTTCAGATTGACCAAATAACGACCCACAACCTTAGCCTGAATAAAGCGCTTCAGATATTCTGGCGTTTGTTCTAATGATATTTCTTCACATAGATTTTGTAGGTTTGGTAGCTTCATGTCGCTGGCGACACGATGCCAAATATGTTGTTTATCGCTAAGTGGGATATATACCGAATCCACACCGAGTAAAGACACACCTCGGATAATAAACGGAAATACAGTGGAAGAAAATGAATCAGAAGCCGCGAGTCCGCATGCTGATACTCCGCCACCAGATTTAATTTGTTTTAATAGGTTACTTAGATAATCACCTCCTAAAGTATCTATCCCATGAGCCCATCTTTCTTTACCCATTGGTAAATCGGCTACTTCATTGAGCACATCACGATGCAATACTTCATCGGCACCAATAGACTTTAAATGCTCGGTTTGTTCAGGTTTGCCTGAAAAAGCTACCACGCTATAACCTAGTTGTTTGAGCAGGGCGATACTGATACTGCCCACACCACCCGTTGAGCCTGTAACCGCAATAGGACCATCTTCAGGGCGAGCGCCCATTTTTTCTAATTTTTGGATACAAAGAGCGGCCGTTAAACCGCCTGTTCCGTAGCTCATGGCCTCTTTTAAAGATAGATTTTCTGGACGTTTAACTGCCCATTTTGCGGGGATGGATATCATCTGTCCTAATCCACCAGGGGTATTCATTCCCAAATCATAACCAAATACCAGTACTTCATCTCCGGGGGAAAACGTGCCGGACTTATCGCGAACCACGACGCCAGCAGCATCTATGCCAGGTGTATGAGGAAAGTGAGCACTAACTCGTTTGTTACCGCTAGCAGATAAAGCATCTTTGTAATTCAATGAAGAGTAGTGAACGTTAACGAGTAAATCATTCTCAGGTAAGTCACTTACCGAGCGATTGACTATATTCAACGTAAATTGTTTGTTGGCTGTTTCTTCTACCAGCAAAGCTTTGAAAGTATTTAGCTCAGACATAGGTGAAAGTTTCCATGATGATTAGTGTTAGGATTACTTTAACAAATAGAGATTGTTACGGCTAGAATTGTTGAATACGATCTGATGCTGATAACTTTTATAGATAAAGGGTTAAGAGCATGAATAGGATTATTGCTGCACACTTCTAAGCCGTGGATGAGATACCTGATAATGCAACTATAGCGACTTTCAATATAAACTCTAAGCGGTGTAGGTACTTAGCGCAAATTGTTAATCAAGCTTCGACACAACATTCTTTTAGTCATCACATCGACAGGTATCTGCTCCATTATTTGATTTCTAAAAGCTCAACTTCAAAAATAAGCAAGGAACCAGAGGTTATTTTCCCCGTTGAACTGTTGCCATAGCCTAAATCAGATGGAACAAAAAATTTAAATTTATCACCCTTAACCATTAATTGAACCCCTTCGGTCCAACCTTTGATCACTTGATTTAAAGAAAAACTGATTGGTTGACCACGGTCTACTGAGCTATCAAAAATGGTGCCGTCTAATAACGTACCATGGTAATGAACTTTTACCGTTGTGCTGGCACTTGGGTGTTTGCTGCCTTCACCTTTTTGTAATACTTTATATTGCAAACCAGAAGCCGTTTGAATCACATCTTGGTTAGCTTTATTTTTTGCTAAGAAATCTTTTCCTATCACAATATTTTCAAGCGCTTCTTTTTTATTAATTGAGCTTCTAGCAAAATAGAATATCGCCAATGCAATCACTACAGCTAAAATAATATATTTCATAATTTGTCCTATTAATGTTTGTAGATTTGTATTCTAACACTCGAATTTTCTTGAGGGTGAGCTTAGTCTGTGGCGTAAAGTAAAATAATACGATTCTTGAGTAAGTGGTTTGAAGCGTCCTGAAATAAATAATCGCCCTTGCCGCGACCTCAATTGCTGATGTCATAAAAATATCAACAGAAGCCAAAACTATTGAGTCGTGCTCAGATTAAATGTTGCAATGAGCATACATGAAAACTCTGTTATCGAACTGAAGAAAACGTTGCGTAAATCACCCTTGATGAGCAACAATACTCACAAAGTAAAACAAAGTTGTTATCAAGCTTGCAATATCAAGTTCTATTAGGTTCATAACTTTCACCGCGATGCTCTTCTGGCGCATCTAAAACCTCTTCAGATTCTGGGTGCATGGGCAGTACATTCGATGATGTGCGAACCATCGCGACGTAGTGACTTTCATGGTCTTCTGGAACTTCAACGATGCGCGAGCGCAGTAATTGTATGCTAAGAATTACGCTAAAGATTGCTAAAACCATCAGGTAATAAGTGGGTAGGGCGCCAGCACCCATGTACTCCAATGCAAATCCTGCAATGGTTGGTCCAACAAACGAACCCAATCCGTAGATCATCAAAAGGCAACTGGAACCCGCTACTAGATGATCTTTATTGATGCGTTCCACAAGATGTACTACTGAAATGGGGTATATAGCTAACACAAGGCCGCAGAAAATGGCTGACAATCCCGTAATTAGACCTCGCTCAACGGCTAAGTACTGAGCACTCAGAGCCATAGCTAATGCCAATAGACTACCAAGTATAAAAGTAAATAAAATGACACGTCGACGATCCATATAATCGGACCAACGGCCAACCGGATATTGCAATAAAGCGCCCCCGAGAATAGAAAGTGAGATAAAGGCAGCGAGTTCATTTTCGGTATAACCCAAGCCACTCACAAATAATGGTGTCAGGCCCCAAAAAGGTCCCATGATCAATCCAGACACTAAGCAGCCCGTTACTGCAACAGGTGCAGCATCAAATACTTTTCGAATACTCATAGACGGCATATCAACATCCACATTGGGTTGTTGTAGTCTGGTCCAAGAAATCGGCATTATTGCAGCTGTGACAAGCATGCTGGCGACTATGAAAAGTGTATAACTAGTAGCATTGTCGATAAGCAGAAGTTGTTGGGAGGCCGCAACAGCTAATAGGTTGATAAGGGTATAGATAGAAAATACGCGGCTTCTATAATCATCTTGTGTTTGACCATTTAACCAACTCTCGACCACGGTATACATAGCAAATACGCCAAAGCCAGTAGCAAACCGAATAATCAGCCACGCATATGGAGAGATAAATAAGGCATAAGCCAACGTGCAACAGCCGAGTAAGGCAGTGCAGAATGTAAAGCAGCGGATATGACCCATGCGCTTGATCATCTTCGAAGCCATCAAAGTAGCAATGAACGCGCCTAAAAAATAGACCGAGGTAAGGACACCTAAAAATTTACCTGAAAAGCCCTCTGCAATTCCGCGCAGTATCAACAGAGTGCTCAGTAAACTGTTGCCCAATAACAGCAAAAAAATAGCCAAAAATAAGGCCATGATGGAAACAAGAATTGAACGCATGAGATTTTCGATGAACTTTTGAGATGGTTAACGAGTGGATTATAGTCGAACAACTTTATTCGTAAACAACTCTTTTTATGGATTTTGATTGAGTTGAGCGCGATGCTTTAGATAGATGTTTTTTTGGAATGTTTCTATGCATGCATTCAACCATTTATACTTAAATGACGTTGCGGATATTTAGGTTGTAAAGCGTTTGTTTAACAACATATTTCTTATTTAAATCAAAGGGCTAAAGGTTGTGAATGATTGCAATAGAAGCTACCACACAGATATTTTTGTAGTTAGGTGGTTTCATATAGCGGTGTCTATTTTCAGCAATAAAATATATGAAAAAGAGATAAGGCTTAAAACAAAAAGTAAATAATGCATATTCATTTTACCCAACTATCAATATCAGGGTAATGTCGATAATGAACAGAAAACTGAACTGTCAGTCTAGTTGAGTTTGTATGCTTAAGGGGGGGGAATACCCAAGTTCAGCAAGCGATCGTAGTTAAGCCGAGAATAGATGATCTTGCGCGGCGGCAATAACGGTCGTTTTACCACGACGCCATCAGGCTCGAATGTGAAAACAATATCTGGGCAATCTATGATAAAAATCGACAAATTATTGATCTTAAATGAATGACCTGTGAGTTTTAGGAATTCACGGAACCCAAGAAAATATTTATTGTTCAACTAGTACTCCTGATTTGCTGTGACTCAAGATACTGAATGCAGTTTAGGCAAAATTTAGTCATTTAAAATCACATATAGTTCATTCTTTGCGTCAATTTAATTTTTGTAGGCTGTATTTTGCTCAACACAATTGATGCAGAATAAACCTAAAGTGTCATCATCATGCAAAGCGGGCTATTGGAACCGCTTTGACTGATGATAAAGAAATGCATGACTTAACTGGTCTAGACTTGATAGTTAACTCGTAGTAATTGGTCAATAATAATAATAGTTAAGTATGCAAGGGCAGTATGGATTCATTAACACAAGTAGTATTGGGAGGTGCGGTTGGTTATGCGGTACTAGGCAACAAAGTCGGGCGAAAAGCCGCAGTTTACGGTGCCATTTTAGGTACTTTACCTGACTTAGATGTGTTTCTGCCTTATGGTGGTGAAGTCGAAGCTTTTACTTACCACCGCGGGTTTAGCCATTCTCTATTAGTGCACTTGTTAATCAGCCCGTTGATCGTATGGCTAATAACTACTTATCATCACAGTACCGCTCTGTATAAGAAACACTGGTTTTTGTTGGTTTTTTTGTGCTTATCTACGCATGCTATTTTGGATAGTTTCACCGTTTACGGTACACAATTGTTATGGCCTATCTCTGAGTATCCCTTTGCGGTGTCAAATTTGTTTATCATCGACCCGATATATACCTTGCCTCTATTGATCGCTTTTATTGCTGTTCTGTTACCCAATATTAAGCCTCAAATTGCATCGACAGTTAATCTAATTGCAATAGTCATAAGTAGCCTTTATGTTTGCTGGTCCTTAGCGGTAAAAGTTTATATCGACGATAAAGTCGCAATAGCGCTAAACGATAGGCAAATACAAACTAATCATTATTTGAGTTCACCTGCACCACTATCCACATTACTTTGGCGGGTATTAGTGATGTCGAATGGTGAGTATTATGAGGGTTATGTATCTGTTTTTGATTCGGCATCTGATGTTAGTTTAGATGTTTACCACTCCTCAGATTACCTGCTCAATAATATTCAAGATGACTGGAGTGTGCGGCGACTGCAATGGTTCACTAAAGGATTTTATTCAGTCAAGCAGGATGAGCAGAATATCGTGCTCTCTGACTTGCGCATGGGAGCAGAGTGTAGCTATGTTTTCAACTTTATTGTTGGCGAGCAAACAAACAATGGGGTTATCACAAGTGAGGTTGAGAAGTTCAGTGTTCGGCCAGAGTTAAGTCAGATTGGCAGTATTTGGGATCGAATTTGGGACCCTTCTATTTCATTAACTCCGGATAAAGAAAACGGGGTGTGTGCAACTAGCTCAAATTAACTTTATGGGATAGTAGTATGCATGTTGATGTTAGGTCAATAACCACAAAAAGCATGAGATATAGATAGGGAATGTCAAATTAGTTCCGCTAATTACTCAATGTCGTAGGGGCCATAATGCGTATCATTGATAATGAAGCACCTTATATTTAGGTTGTAAAAAAGTAATTAGATTGACTAGCTCGGTGACGGTCATTACATCATTGAAGACCAACATTTTTGATACTCCGTCTTGTTGGATAAGCTCAAGTTGGTAGTTGTTGGCTAGTTTGTGTGACGGGTTAATGACTGAAGTTACTAGTTCGGCATAAGTTTTAACCCGTGTTGAGGCGATGCCTAATAACACTGGGGGTTCGAATTCTTTGTTGACCATATCGTAAGCAAATCCATCAAGATTATGACAGGCTAGGCACTGATATTTCATAAAAACCTTTTCACCTTTAATAGCATCTCCTAGGGGCAGACTAAAACCTTTTACCGACTCGGGGGTAAGGATACAAGCTTGCAAACCAAGGAGTAAGATGATGCTTAAGACGGCCAAAAACAGTATCTTATTCATATGTACGTCGCCTTTAAGACCGACCCTATTTAAGTCCTCCCAAGATAAGCGAATTTTGTTGGAAATAAAGCACCTAGTTTATGTCTTCTTGATACACATCAAGTCTCGATAGATTTAGACTTCTTAGGGTTAGTAAACACTTTATTTTTGGGGTATTTTCCTCAGGTTAAATTTACGGTAAGTCATCTTGAAGCACTCTAAAACCCATATCCAGTCTGAATATCCTGAGCAAGTAAGGCCTGAAGTTGCCGCGGGATTACCTGGTGCTCCGTCCGCACTGCACAAATATTTACGTAAAACAGGTATCGATCCCGACCGATTATCTATCTTGCATTTAGGCCGACCTGCCTACCTGCGCAAGCATAAAACCCCACCTTGGGTAGTGCGGATGGCTGTAGGCTATGTGTTATGGATAGCGTTATTTGTACTCGACCTGTATTCGATTGAGCTACCCCATTATCTTGAAGCCGTTTTCTCACTGGTGGTTGGACTGATTATTATTCAGGTGGCCTGCCAAGTTTTAGTGACCGCGACTGAGCGTTTTGCTGCGCGCATGGGTTGGACGCATTATGTGGCAGGAACGGCGTCAGAGATCCTGTCTACTTTGCCTGAACTTGTGGTTATTGGGTTTCTGGTGCCGGTGAGCCCCTTAACTGCCTTTATTGTTGCTTTGATTACTATTTATAACAATGCCTTGGTGTTTAGTATTTATTCTTACTTCTTACCAAAAGACTACAAGGGCAAGTACCTTATGCCTAAACCTATTACCGATGCCGGCACGCAAGTGTTGATTGCTGGTGGGGCATTGGGATTGGTTATGGGTATCGTGATGTTAATTTTTTCTTCAAACGGACACCCTAAACAAGCTTTTGAGGCTATTGATTTAGTTGTTATTGCATTTTTACTGTTAGCCATTTTTGTGGTGTATCTCTATAAATTGTTAAGAGACCTTGGAAAAGAGGAAGATGACGTTCAGGCCACACTAAAATTAACTGAAGTCGAAATGCTGGAGCGGCAACAACTGGCATTCAAGAATGTTGAGCGAAGCAGCCTCAGTCAAATCATGTTATTGCTAGCTTTGGGTATTTTAGGTGCATTTTTTGGGGGCGAAAGTATTGCTGATTTTGCTTCAGTCGCAATAGAGGAAATGGGACTCAGTGGAATCGTCGCGGCAATGATCTTGGCCGGTTTTGCTGGAATGAGTGAATACGTCATATTGTGGACATCCCATCGTAAAAAAGAATACGGAATAGCCTTGGCCAATGCCTTTGGCGGCATTGCACAGTTACTATTTTTGATTGTGCCTTTTACGTTTCTTGCCATCGCTTATTATCAGGCATTTGTTAATCCAAGCCATCCCGATTTACCTATTTTGTTTTCGGTGCCTAATATTTTATTATTAATTTTTCTATTTCCTACCTTACACACCTTGGCGTCGTTATTAGAAAATGACCATACAATGGACATTCTAGACACCACTATAATGGTTGCGCTGGTGGGGCTTTTATTAATACTGCTGGTGGCCTACGGTTTAGCTCCAGGGTAAATAGTTTGAATCAAAAACATCAATAGGCCTATTCAGCACTAAATTGGCTCAGCATGGATATGTTTTTTGATTGCCGCTGATTTCCACAAAACATAAACGGGAATAAAACTCAGCATCAAAATGCTTAACTGATCAGTGGCACTTATCGGTAACATCTGTAAGAGAAATACCACAAGAGCTGAGCCACTCATTTGTATAAACCCGAGCATGGCTGATGCTGTGCCCGCATTTTGACCAAAAGCACTAAGCGCTTGGCCTGCACATGCACCCATTAACATCGAGAACCCTAAAGAACTCAACATTATCGGCAACATAAAGCCCATTGGATCCTGCCAGTCACGAAGCGCTAACATTAAAAATCCTGAGCCAATCAAGGTGACCATGCCTGTACCAATCGTTAACCTTGCACCCCAATTTACCAGTATTCTGGGCGCCACTACGCAGCCAATAATATTCAATACTGCATTGATGCTAAACCAATATACAAAGGCTTCTCGGTCCAAACCTAGGGTCACCATCAACCAGGCTGGAGAGCTTGTTACGTATGCCAATATAATCGACATGGATAACATAACAATAATGGAATTAAACAGAAAAACCGGATTGATTAGTACCGCAATGTAGGGCTTAACACTAAAGAGTTGCTTACTGACGACAGTATTTGTTGGACGGCTTTCTGTTAGTGAAAGCATGATAACAACCCCAGCAATGCCGGCATACAGAGCCATGAAATCGAAATTGCTGCGCCAACCAAAGTGCTCCGTTAATACATTACCTAAAATGGGGGCCATGGCGGGAATACAACATATTGCACCGTTGAGATAGCTATACATCATGCCACTACGTAGTGCGTCATATCGGTCTCGCACACATGCAAATGCTGCTACAACTATCGCGCAGGCGCCAAGGCCTTGTAATAATCTTGCTGCTAACAGAAATTCGAAATTATCTGCATTTGCCGCTAATAAAGACGATACCCCGTAAATTAAAATTCCCATCACTGCAACGGGCTTTCGACCATACTTGTCTGCCAGTGGTCCACTTATCAACTGCCCAAATCCCATGCTTAATATAAACGCACTAATACTCCACTGCATTTGAGTCAATGAAACGGAAAGTTCAGAAGCCATAATGGGCAAGGCGGGTAAATAAATATCTATTGCGAGTGGGCTAAAGATAACCATTAATATCAATAAAGGCAGTGGATTTGAGGTTTTCATTAGGCGTCCAATTCTGGTTTAAGAGCATTATACAAACTTAGTGTTATGAGTGAAAATGAATTATTGTTATTCCAATAATTCCAATATGGAATATTGTAAAAAGAAACAATAAAAAAATGCAGGAGTCATGCAATGACCGCAACCCGTCTTAAACTTGATTTAAATCTGTTACAGGTGTTGGCAATATTGATTGAAGAGAAAAACGTTACCGCTGCAGCTTCGCGTTTGAACCTGAGTCAATCTGCGGTGAGTAAGCATTTGTCGCGTTTACGAGATATGTTCTCTGATCAGCTATTCGAACGCACAGCCCAAGGGCTAAAACCCACTCCTCGAGTGATTGAATTAGCGCCACAGCTGAGAAGTGTATTACAGCAACTGGAGCAAATTACCCGCCCGGCAGCATTTGAGCCTGCTACCAGCCAAAGGCGATTTAGTATTCATTTGCTTGAAACGGCTTATGCGCTTACTTTCCCCTATTTTATGCCTACTTTACTTAATCAGGCACCTAACACCCGCTTAACGACACAAAATTGGAGCCAAGACAGTTTAGATATGCTGCTGAGTTGCGAGATTGATTTAGGCATCACATGCAGGGAGTGGGATGAGCGTTCGCCGATTCATGTGCGAAATATTCCGTCACAGTTAAATCATGCTGAACTATTACGTGAAGTACCTGTGTGTTTATTGAGAGATGGCCACCCTGCTTTAAGCAAAAAGTGGGATCTCAACGCGTTTCTTGAATATCGACACATCCAAGTGACATTTGGTGGAATGGAAAGCTGGTTACTAGACGACGCTTTATCTTTGCAAGGGTTAAGTCGAGATCTCGTGGTTAATATGACCGATTTTCATAGTGCCATGAGTTTGTGTGAACAAAGTGAGCTGGTCCTGTGTGCTCCGGCCAGACATGCGGAAAAGATGGCGCAGCATTTCAACTTAAAAATCAAACAAGTGCCAGTGGAGTTGGAACCCGGTTCTTATGTGTTGCTGTGGCATAAGCATTTTGAACGAGATTTAAGTCACAAGTGGTTAAGAGAGATGATTATTAACAAGGTAACACCAGTTTATAGCAATACAAGGTAATGACATATGCTATTTGTTGCTCTGGAAATTAATGGTGCCATTAATTTCACAACCAGTAATATCTTAAACAAGCGTATAAACTGCTAATATCTCTGCATAAAATTAAATATGTAATTGAAAAATTAAAAATGAAAAATAAAGTATCTCCTGAGGTTGAAGTACAAGCGATGAAAATAGCTAAAGGCACCCAAAAAATCGGTCAAACTAAAGAGCAAACTAAATTGGTTGCTCAAGGTATTGAAAAAGGGATTGCTGAATATAAAAAACAGCAGGGTAAAAAGTTACGTGAAATAGATAAACAACGTAAACAAAAGACAAAACAACGACAGCTCGACAATACCGAAACTGAAGAAGAGGCACCGAGTCATTATCCTATGCAGTATCTACCATGGGTATTGCTGGTATTAAGCTGGTTAGGTTTTAGCGCTTACATTATTTTGTGACACTTAAGATTTAAGCCGTTCACTCGAAATAGTTGTTCTTATTTTGACCAAATTTGACATCGTCACTATTTTGAGTATATTAATTGTATATACGTTGCATAACGTGTTCGACGCTAGTAAATTTTTTCCTATAAGCATATAAATAAAATGATCAAAAAACAGCGGACTAAGCTGGGAAAAAAAGATAGCCAATTGGTTATCCGTATTAATGGCAAAGAAAGAGACGACTTCGTTACACTTTGTGAAGACTTAGACACCAGTGCAGCAAGAGAATTAAGAAAATTTATACGCCGCTTTATGGATGAACATAAAGCGGCTAATTAAAACATGCAATTCTGTAATTTTGCATACAGGAGAAAACAAAATGGCTAAAACATCAAAAAAAGCAACTAAGACCAAAGATGAGATCAAATTAAGAAAAGTAAAAATGAAAAAACAGGTAAGTAAAATAAGCAAACTTAAAAAAGCATTGAAGAAGGCAGCCTAACGCTGTTTTTTTATAGGAAAGGGCGGAGAATTTTAACGCCCTCTAGACTTCAATTTTTTCTTAAACCCTTCTGAAAATTTAGAGCCTTACAATGACTAAAAAGATAGCAAAAAAATCTGCAAAGAAAGTATCAGTAGAAAAGACCAAAAGTGCAGCTACTTTAAAGGAAATTAATAATAAACTTACGTCGACCAAAAAAGATCTAGAAACTCAGGTAGAAGACTTAAGTGCCCAAGTAAAAAAACTGCGCAAAAAATCAGGTGAAAAAGCATCGAAAATGCTTAAAAAATTAGATGCAAGCTATCACAGAAGATTACTTCATTTGCAAACTGAATTCGAACAAGGACTTGCGACGTTATCAACAGTGCAGGATAAGGTGCTTGAAAGTTTACCCAATATTTTCTCTGACAAAAGCAGTCCAACTAAAACTGATGCAGCTAAGTCCACTAAACCTGTCGCTCTCAAAACTAAAACGCCAATATCAAAACCACGACCTAAACCGCCTGTTAAGACTTCGAGTATTGCATCAATCAAAGGCATTGGACCGGTCATGAAAAAAAAGTTAGCTGAACAGGGTATTACAACCCTCGCAGATATTGGAAATACTCCGAAAAGTAAAATTGAGGCATTAAAGCAGTTTGAAAGGGAAAGAGGATTTAATACTTGGAAAGAACAGGCAAAGACACTGTTAGCCAATAATGAAGCTAAAAATAGTTAATTGTGAGCAGACTCTTTGTTCCTTTGAATGATAGTTTTTATTTGGGCTATGATTAGGCTGAATGTTTATTAGGAACAGAGGGCAATGTTAATCTTTATATGTCGCCAATTTATAAAAGCAGAATATGCCCTATATGTTAGGGAAGCGGTCGGTTGAGATACAAAGGCATATTAATTAAATGGAATGTTGATAAGGCCTTTGGTTTTATCCAGCCAAATGCTGGCGGTGCTGATATTTTTATTCATAAATCCGCAATATTTAATAAAAAACGTACCCCACAAAATAACGACATCATTACCTTCTCAATCACCAAAGATAAAGATGGCAGAAGTTGCGCAAGTGATGTGACTTTTTCAGGTGAAAAGCTAAAAAACCTACAGTCAAAAAAGAACACATCGCTCTCATCGTTCTCAATTTATCTACCTTTATTATTTTTAGCAGTGATAACCGCAGCTTATTTTGTCGGTCAATTTCCTCAAAAATTATTATTGAGTTATTTTTGTCTGAGTATGATTACTTTCCTAGCGTATGCTTTTGATAAATCAAAAGCTCAACGCGGGGCATGGCGAGTTAAAGAAAGCAGATTGCACTTTTTTGCACTTATTGGAGGTTGGCCTGGTGCTGCAATAGCACAACAATTATTAAGGCATAAATCCCAGAAACGAGAGTTTCGGATGGTGTTTTGGTTTACCGTTATGACTAATATTAGTTTATTGATTTTTTTATATTTGTCGGCAAATAGAAAATACTTGGATATCTTGTATTAAGCTTAGTATTTAGCTACCTGCGCGTAGTTGTCTTTTATGCCATCACTACTATCTGAGCTGTTTCTTCTTTCTTATCATCATTCGCAATGTTGACGTTACGAGCTGGAAAGATTAACGTCTGTATTCTATTCAAACTCAATAATTAAACTTTATGTTAAAGGTATTAGCTTGAATTCGTCAATTCCGACAAAGTTTTTCGATATGTTGCCACTGCCGATTTTAATTGTAGAGATTATTGAAGATTCTCTTAATCATCCTATTGTGTATTTAAATCCAAACTTTATTAACAATATTGGCTGGAGTTTAGATGAAATCCCAGATAAAGAGCATTGGTGGCAAGCGGCGTATCCAGATCCACAATACCAACAAGTGGTTGAAAGGCTCTGGGAAATTAGTATGGAGTCTAAAGATTCGAACAACGATAACTTTGTTCTTTTGACGGTTAATATTATGACAAAGTATAATGGCGTTAAGCGTTTTAAAGTATACACAGAATTGAAAAGTGCCCTATTGAACGGATATTATGTGATTGCGTTTGAAGAACTTAGTGATTCTAATTATTTTGTTTAGATGTCCCTTTTTTAAACTTCACATCAGATTAAATTTCTAATATTTTGACTATTCAAACTCGGACAAAGATTATGTAAAGTAAAAGAAATTAGAAGTCACAGCACTCCAAACGTAGCCTTGTCTTATTCAATGCTATTCGAACCCTTAATACTTACGTTAACGTCTTCTACCTCAATCAACAATCCAATCATTTTTTCATATATTTTTAACAACACTTGTATAGTTTGTAGATCGCATCTAATGCGAATGAATCTTCAATTTATACATCTATACGATACATAATTTAATATCCGATAACGTCTCTTTTTAAAAATGGAGTTTGCATCAACAATGTTAAAATACGTCGCCCAAAAGCTCGTATTCATTTGCATGGGAGTATCTATTAGTCTTGTTTCTGTTTGTGTATTTGCAGAAAAACAGCAAGTACTCCGTTTACTGGTTTGGGAAGGTTGTTCTGGTCAACTCCAACCGGACACTTTCTTTAAAGACATTTCATAGTTTATCGGTGACATATCGGCATTGGCTGTATGCAGTCGATCTTGGTTGTAATACTTTATATAAGTCGTGACATCTTGCTTCATATATTCGCGAGTCGGTTGGGCAATTTTCAATATCCAGTCATGTTTCAAACTGCCAAAGAATCGTTCTACCACCGCATTATCCCAGCACGCCCCCACATCGTCCATTGAGATGCGTATACCATAACCCTTTAGCAGTTTGCCAAAGCGCTGGCTGGTATTTTGGGAGCCCCAGTCACTGTGGAGCACGAGCCCCTGTTTGGGCTGTATCAAATTTACCGCCTTGGTAATAGCTTTACTTATCAAGTCTGTCGTCATAGGTTTTTCTATGTGCCAACCCACAATTCGGCGTGAGTATAAATCCATCACGAGCGCCAGATACATCCAGCCTTGAGCTGTCTTTTAATAGGTGATATCGCCAGCCCACAGGTCATTGGGCGACAACGGATTGAAATTCTGATTTAACAAGTTATACGCAACTTTATCACTGTGTTTTCGCTTTGTGGTGACTTTGTATGCGAGTCGTTGTTCCACTTTCAACTTCAATTTTCTCATCAACTTTCAAGTTAAATATCGGCTACTGTTAAAGCCTTCCTCATTCAGTTTTTTAGACAGCTCTCGGCTGCCTAAACTGTCCCTACTGGCTTTTAAGAGCACCTTAGCTCGTCGATACAGTGACA
>Ga0307488_10002224_pt1 | contig 16387 bp, 25 predicted proteins | sample SB02metaG_FD_202248 | JGI IMG/M metagenome (GOLD analysis project Ga0307488, IMG submission 202248) | Sea-ice brine microbial communities from Beaufort Sea near Barrow, Alaska, United States - SB 0.2 | ecosystem: Environmental > Aquatic > Marine > Coastal | place: USA: Alaska | collected... | reverse complement strand
TCCATGTGCGCCGTCGCTGCCGACACCTCGGCATCGTTGCCAGCGATGGCACTGGGCTTTGGGAGGAGGGTGGAGGCGGCGGAGGAGGAGGAGGAGGAGGAGGAGGAGGAGGAGGAGGAGGAGGAGAAGGATGCGGAGGATGAAGAGGAGGAGGAGGAGGAAACGGATGACCCTTCCGCCCCCGCTGCCTCGCGCCGCCGGCCGCAGTGGGGCTCGTGCGGGTCCGTCGAGCGCTGCCAGTGACGCAGCTGGCAGCCTTCATCACAGTAGCACACTTTGCGGCACCGCGAGCATATCATGTGGTGCACATCGAGCTTCCCGCAGGCCACGCACTTGCGGAGCTCCATCAGGAGTGCGGCAGCCTTCTCGCATCCCTGCGCGGCGCTGAGCTCCAAGTATCGTTCCTAGAGGCAAGGTCTTCTTCACGCCCGGAGGCTCCCCAAGCGCGTACAGCCTTCCCACGAGAAACTGCGCAGTAGCGTCGCCCTGGTCGGCTGCCTTGCGCCCCCACTCCGCCGCCTGCGCGAAGTCTGGCTCCACGCCCTGACCAGTGCAGTAGCACGTTGCGAGGAGTGTTTCCGCAGCCGCGAACCCGCGGTCGGCCGCCCTACGGAACAACGCCACCGCCTGCACGTCGTCCTGCGCCAGGCCCTCCTCACCCTTGAGGTACCAAGCGCCGAGCTGCGTCAGAGCCACCGCGGAGCCACCCTCGGCCATCCTGCGCGCCAGCTTGGCGTTCGCACTCGGTGCCATCACGGCCCGGTTGCACCCTCCACGCCGCGGACTCCCCAGGGCACCGTCTGCACGCACGGACTCCGCGCGGTGCGTTTGACCCTTTGTTTTTAGAGACGCGCGTGCGCGGCGGCGAGTGGCTTCTCCTCCTTCGTTCTTCAGGAGCGCGCACATTGGGGGGTGCCTCCAGCCCCCCCCTTGTGCGGTTACGGTTACACCCCCCTACCTGTGTACCTGCACTCCATCTTTATCCACTCGGCACTCCAGGCACGTCTCTTCCACCAAGAAAACGGCAGCCGTGCCGGAAACGCTGACTCGACGTTCCGAGTCTACCGAAATAACGCTATGGTTCAACGAGAGCGACCGCGGCGGTCACACCTTCGCGCGCCTCCATCGCCTGCATCGCCTCCATCACTACTACATCGCCGCATCCGCATCGCCGCCGCATCGTCGAAACGCGTTCATCCGCAGGCAACTGAACGTGGCTCAAAAGGCGTGCGAGTTGGCGGCCGCTTCCTACGAAGCGGAAACGTCGCTCTGCCGCTGTCGAATATACCGACTCTGACACGGTAACGCGATGGTCCGCCACCTGCTCCACGCTCTCATTGCTCTGGCCGTGCGGGGGCGGCTTCTTGTGCGCGCGTCGCCTACGGCAAGTGGCTTGAACTCCCGTGTTGCGCACTCTCCTCAGCCTGAACTGCCTGTCCGACCCCCCCTTCGCAGCCTCCTCCACGGTGTGCTAAACGCATCGCCCCTAGTACCCCGCAAGCGCGCCAGCATTGGGGTGCTTACCGACGCATGTCTCATGCTCCTTCTCTGTCGCTTGCAACCCTCGTGCTCTCGCCGCGTAAGCTCAAAACTCGGGTAGCCCGCGGTAGCCCAAAGATCGAATCGCACGCTTTCGCTCACAACAGCCTTACAACACACTTCCGGAAAGCGCAGGTTGCGGCGTGATTGCGTACCGGTCGCTTCTCTATTTCCAGAGGGTCATGTCGGACCCCAAAACCGTGGCCGCGGTCGTTTTCGTCGGCGTCCTCGGCAGGGGAATACGCTCGTCCACCTTTCAGCTCAACGTAAGCGCTTTTCATGGGACAGGGGGTGTTTATGGGGGGTGTAGGAAGTATTTATGGCGGGGGTTGAGGGGTTGTTTAGGGGTTTAGGGGATGTTATGAGTGTCAGGAATGGCTCAAGTTGAGCTTAGTTGTGGACGAGTGCAAGCCCCTGGTCCTCGGCCTGAGCATAGGCGTCTGCCTGCTCGTCTGCCTGTTCGCCACCCTGTTCAAGTCATACACGAAGCCACCCGTGCTCAAGTCGTCCAGGCATGGGCTTACACTCGCTCACTGCAACGTTCAACTTGAGGACCTTCGGGACACATCGCTCACGTTAGAGCTCCACTTAAGCAGCTTCGGGCCATATTCACGGTTTAATTCGGGTTATAAGGAGGACAAAGTGAGCTTAAGTTGACCAGTCAGGGGCAAAGTAAGCTCAAGTTGAGCGGAACTGGGAATGAGTGTAAGCCCCTGATCCAGGTCGAGCCTGAGTGATGTTGCTCGGCAAGTCAAACCATAAGAGCGCGGGCTGCCTCGCGTTGGGCGTCAGCTGGTCCGGGGTGATACGCTGGCTGTCAGGTGGGCTGTAACGCCACCGGAGTGGCCCTCTCCACGAGGCGGCGACGGTTTGGGGTTTAGGGTTTAGGGTTTAGGTTTCAGGTGGTTTAGGGTGTAGGATTAAGGGTCTAGGGTTTAGGGCTTAGGATCAAGGGTGGTCAACTAGGAGGAGGCGGCCAACCCATTAAGGTGGACGCGGGAGAGGGAAACGCAATGATCTGGGAAGAGCTCGGCTTGAGTTTGATCGACTTGACAGGGACCAGTCGAAGATTTCACACGTTGGTGAGTGGTGGGGGGAGAGGTGTTTGTGCTATGGTCATTCAGTGGCTTTCACGTTAGTTGTGTTATAGTGGCAATGCGTTTGTACACAGGTTGGCTTACGCTCCCGCGTATGTGAAGATGAGCCATGGTTAAGCCCTTGACCCCGCGGAGGTTGACGCCGCGTCATCCATCGAATGGTGACAGGTGCTCGCCGCGTCATCGCGTAGTGTACTGTAGCCAAGGTTAGGTATCATACATGTAACGCGATTCAATAGATAGCCACAGTCATAGCGCTTGTCATCGATTGAAGCAATAAAGATGCTCGGTATTGTGCACGACGACGATTGAACGACGAGCGGGCGCTGCGCGATGTCAGACCCAGAAGAGAGTGATCTGTTTTAGCTTTTGGACATTTTCGCACCTTATTTCATTATACTATAGGGTCGTGGGCCGCCCCGCGAAGCAACTAGTGTAAACCCCGAACCCGCATGCACGTGAACATATATTGTACAAATCAGCAGTCGACATCGACATCAAGCTGGCGCCTCGCCATCAGCGGTGTTATCCCCCCCACCCGCAGCCCCCTCCCCCAGTTCCCCCGCCCCTCCCGCCGCCGCAGCCTCCGCCCCCGCCGCCGCCTCCGCCGCCCTGAGGTCCTCATTAAACTCAACCAGCTCCTTAAACACCTGCCAGAAGGGTCATTGCAGACCAGTTCACAAACTTGGTTTCAAGCACCATTTACCCACAGAGCGAAATATCGAACAGAACGCGTGCTTGATTTGTCGAATCAATGACGGTCGAGTGCTTGTTGTTAATACCTCCCCTGCCAAGTCCCGCACCCCGCTCTCTGTCAGCGTCTCGCTCTCAAAGTCGAACTCGAACGACGCCGCATGCTAGGGCCTGAAAGTGATTCCTCGCCTCGTCATTGAACGCATTGTAAACCCTCGTTACATGAGTCAAATGGCATCCTATGATGTGGTGAGCGATATCTGCTAGGCCTGCACCCAGCCACGTCAGCGATACGCATTGTAAACCCAGGTTGCTCGAGTTAGAGGGCATCCAATGACGTGTTCCTCGCATTATGTGATACAGCCCTGCCATGGCGCTCGGCTCGTCGTTTGGGGTTTAGGGTATAGGGTTAAAGATTTAAGGTCAAGGGTTAAGGGTTTAGGGTTTAGGGGTTATGGCTACAGCCCTGCCGTCGCGCTGGGCTCGTCGTTCACGTCGTGCAAGCTCGCCAAGTACGGGTGCTCCAGCGCCTCCTCCACTGCGTAGGGTCAGGCAACGTCATATGATGACATTTAATTCGAGAATGGAAGGTCCACAATGCGGTGAACGACGTGGCCGGCACCGGGACACTAGTGCCTAGTCTGTGGGTAAGTAACTTCTAGTAAGCAGGAGCTTGGTGATTTGGCCATAAGTCAACTGACTTAAGGTCAAAATCACCAAACGCCTGCTTCCTATGGAACTACGAGATACTACAGGTACGGCCTGGCACCAGGTGGTGGATGATCTGCCGGGCCTTACCACCGTGATGCGCCGCTGGGGGTCAAACACCAGCATTTTATCGATCAAATCGATCGCCGCGGCTTCAGCCTCCGGGTACACCTTTGAAAAGTCAACCTGCAGCTAGGGCCTGATAGATAATGCCCGCCGCGTCATCCTCCACTCTGTAGACCCACGTTTCTGGAGTTCAATGGAATCACCTGACGTGGCGAGCATCATCTGTTGAGCCCGACCCGCGGTGACCGCGGCAGCGAGCGGATATAGCGCCGCGCTTTCTCACTGCTGATGAACTCCGTGTCGTAAGGGCGTGAGTGGACATTGAAAGCACCGTCCGATGGCAGATCAACGCCGGATCAACAGTTCATCGAAATGCAGCCTCAAGGGTTGACACCAAGTGCAGTGCCTGGAGCCTAGTCCGCATTTAGCACTGCCTCAATTAAGTACCTTTGAGTTTGGTGAATTGGCCACAGGTCAAACATGCGTTTGGGTAAGATAACACACAGCCCAGGTGATGAAGGCACTGCAATACAGAATATGCGTTGGGTCAACCTTCGCCGCCCTGCCATATCACCCTCCTCCGGTGACCCAATCACGCGCGTGATGAGGTTCAGCTGGTGCACGTAATCCTTCCCCGGAAAGTAGAGACTGATGGATGAAGCTCGCCACGTCATAGGATACCATGTCACTCAAGCAATGAGAGTTTACATGCGTGCGATGACGAGGCGAGCACTATAACTGCTGGCTACGTCACAGAATGCCATGTAGCTCAAGAAATGTGGTTCCAAATGCGTTGGATGCCTGGCGAGCACCATCCATCAGTCCCTACCGGAAACAGCGGCTTGCGTCCCAGCAGCTCAGCGAAGATGCAGCCCACGGACCACACATCGATGGCGCTTGTGTACTCTGTACATGACAGCAGTAGCTCCGGCGCACGGTACCACCCAACAGGGCCTTGCACGTTGTACGTTTGAGGCCTGAGGGTCTAGGGATCACGACTTATATTTCTCAGCTAAACTTGGGCATCTTCAAGCTTCTGTGCTACGAGTACAAAAGCACTGTCAAACAGTGAGCAAACAGTCAGGTTGAGCTGAAAAGATAACAGGTGATAGGCTAGGATTCAGCGTGCGGCGGGTGTGAGCGGGTACCATACACCAGTAAACTATGAACACAGTGGTGTCAGGGCCCAGAGGAGGTGCCAAGTGTGCACTATGATCAGTCGGGGAAGGAGTGGCCAGGCCCTGCCATCGGGTCACCACGTACTCTGTCATGTACTCCTGCTCCTTGTTGGTCCGCGCCAGACCGAAGTCGCATATTTTCAAGTCACAGTTGGCGTTGAGCAGCAGGTTGGACGGCTTCAGGTCGCGGTGCAGCACGTTTGCCGAGTGGATGTACTTGACGTAGGGGCGTACCATAAAATTCAAAGCAGGCTTTGAAAGCGGTTCATCCTGTGTGCGCACATCAGCGATTCAAAGGAGGGGGAGAAGGAGCAGGAGGAGCAGGAGGAGGAGGAGAAGGAGTAGGAGGAGGAGGAGGAGGATGAGGGGGAGGAGAAGAAGGAGGAGAAGGAGGAGGAGGAAGAGGAGAAGGAGAAGGAGGAGGAGGCAGAAGAAGATGGAAGCAGGAGGAAGGAGGAGGCACAAAGTTAAACGCTGAAACCGAGCATGGTAAGCCTCGTGTCAACCAGCACAGCCCTGCCTTGAGGCCGCGCAGGAGCTGGTAGACGAAGTACTGGCAGTGGTCGTCGGACAGCGGCTGGTTGGAGCGGATGATCTGGTGCAGGTCCGTGTCCATCAGCTCGTACATCACGTACACGTCCATGAATTCCGGTGGATAGTGTGCACGGCATGTAAGAGGGGTACGTCAGGAGTGTATTAACGGCGGTACTAGTGCAACCTGTATCTAGCTAGCCAGGGAGCAGAGCTCCTGTCTACTGCTCAAACCTACAAGTGGCAGACTGGAGCAGTGAAGCCCACATACAGGTGCAAACGTTGGAAAACCCGCCAGATGGCGTCGACACACACGGACACGCCCTCTGCCTGCACTACTGAGCGGACACCGCATTATTCAGTCATGTCGGTGATACCTCAGTTACTCAGACAGACTATCGGAGATGGCACTACTCAGCCAACCGTATCACGGCAAGCCAATGCATAACGCGCAAACGCGAACACCCGGTAAGCCAGCCATGTCAATCACAAACTGCAAGTGGATGCACAGTGGGTGCAGGATAACGGTGGCAGCCTTACGTTCAGGACAGTGGGCGCGGTGACGTCCACGATGCGAATCACGTTCTCATGGTGCAAGTGCCGCAGCAGTTTGATCTCGCGCAGCGTGCGCTTCGCGTCGATGGCGTTCTCGAATGCGTTCGTAATCTTCTTGATCGCCACCTGGTCATGGAGCCTTAGGATTCAGTTCGATCGTAATCGGGGATTGCCCCTACGAATGAGCACCCAATTTCGCGGGGCGCGCAAATGACATGCCGTACCCGATTTCACAGACAAAAAATACGCGTGGCGCGTGTACCGGTACACAAATAGTGATTGTTTTCACTGGCAAATAGACCGATGTGCCGAAATTGGGTGCTCCAATGTCGATTACGATCGAACTGAATCCCTTCAACTCTCTGACAATGGCTTAACGTTAGCACCTTCGAGGTGCCAAGTGGGGATGACTGCACAACTGCAAGTGGTTTCAGGGACACAACCGCAACTTCCATGGCAGTCACAGCACAACTTGAGCTTCATCAAGAGGAGGCCTGAGGGGATCACTGCCAGAATCTTCGGGGACATGTCCGTGGCTGCCGCAGACACCGCAGCAGCCGCAGCTACTGCAGCTATCACAGCTACCGTATGACAAAGTGCGTGAAACCACTTAGACACTTGCCAACAAGTAGTGCTAGATCGTCCAAATGGAGCGTTCTTATTGGTCGAGCGGGCACCAAGTCAGACTAAGTAGCACTAAGTCAGATTAAGTGTCTGAGTGGTTTGGGGCACTTTGTCATAGCTATGACGGAGTGGTGTTAGCTCCACAGCTGACAAGTGGACGACGGACAGACTGGTGTTTCGAGTGGATCCATCGGCGTCCCCACCTTTTCGTCGTTCTCCACATTGCGCGCCGAGCACACCACGCCGTACGCGCCCTTGCCGATTGGCTCAATTTATTGCCGTAAGATGAAATCGAAAGCCATGTTTGAAAGCTGTTCATCGTGTGTTGGCTTCAAGCGCTGGAAACAAGCGCGGTCAAGCCGGGGTCAGCATGAGGTCAGCCTGGGGTCAACCGGGGGTCAACCTCGGGTCAATCTGGGGTCAACCTGGGTTCAACCTGCACCGACCTACCTTGATTGGCGTGTACCGCGCCTGCACCTCGAACAGATTGCCGCACACCATGAAGTGCGACATCCATCGCCAGGGTCTTCGAGGCACCCCAACTCAAAAGTCAGTCACGAGTCACATTTCACAATAAGCAGCTCAAGCGGTCGCGTCCAGGGACTTATACAAGACGTACACACGTCCCCTCTTTCATCTAAACTTGAGCCGCTTCGCACTGTCCCCGAAGCCTCTCCCGTCACCCCACTTACGTCGCCCCAATGCTTAAAATGAGCTGAGATGGGAACGGGTAAGTCAGGTGTTCGGTGGGGCGCGGTCGTTATTTGTTGCTCATCCACTCGGTGGGAAGTGAGGGTCATGGGCGGCGTCGTTGACGCAACGCGCGTGCCAGCTTGCGGCTCTCACGCGGGATAGACACCACCACGGCGGAGCGCGTTACCCACGACGCGGGTTCACCGTGACGTGACCGCCTGTGGGCCTCACATGCGGGTTTGACAGAGATTGACCCTTCCCGCGCCCTCTCGCCTTCAACAGCGGTCCCCACGCGCGGCCTGGCATCTATTCAATTTCCCCATCTCTCCGCGCACGTTCTCGGCCACGCAGTCGTAGACCACGGCGTTGGGGTTGGGATGCTTCATATGTCGGTCGATCGCCACTGCCTCGCCCGGCGCACGCGCCTCCCTGCCAACGCCCGACGGAAACCACCCCAGCGCCAGGCTCTCCTCCGGTCTTCCACCATGTGAAGCATCGGAATGGAAAGAAAAACATGCCGCGGGTGATGAACGCGCCCCACCTTGGTGTCTACCACGCGGCCAGCCTGTGAGTCATGGAGCGCGCGCGTGGATGGCGTGACGGGGATGTCGTCATCCTCGCCACCCGCGTCCGCCCGCCGCCCGCCGGGCGTCAGCAGCGAGTCCATCTCGTGTTGTACTCGCAGAGGGAATAAATGCTACCGCTTCGTCAGATGGCTACGAGTACTCCCCTCTGCTTTCCTCTGGGGTTGCCGCTCGGGGGAACTGGAGCGTTGCTTATCGGGGTTTGGGGCGAGTCCGCCACGGCGTTCGAACTTCTGTCGAGAGCTCAGTGCTGCTCGTGCCAGGTTCTGTGCAGGAGCTTGGGGGCGCGGACGCGATCTCTGCACCTCCTCCCTGTGGCGTGGCACGTGTTGTCAACGCTAACGTCACGTGTTTAGCGGGACCTCCACCATCAATGACTCGTTCATCCACGTGTTCTCGGTTTTCCACATCCCCAACCCGCTGGCAGAGGCTGTGCGTCGGCACCGGGCGCCACACCACACGGAGCACCAGCAGCAGCATCAGCAGCAGCAGCATAGCGCGCCGGTTCACCTTGCAACGCACCACCCGCCGCCCCTCCGCAGCCATGGCCATTAACGGCGTTGTGCGAGCAATCGCCTGTGCGTTTTTCCTGACGCACATCCCCGCCACCATTCTGATGGACTCCCAGGCTATCCTCCCCAAGTCGGTCGTCCCCGGCTTCGCTAAGGCAGGGCGTCCCCCCGATGTTTGCGCATAGGGTATCTGCTCACTATCGCCGCGTCCTCCTCCGTGGTCTGGTCGCTTGTTCCCTGACTGCTTGCATACATTCGTAGTGCGCCTGAAAACTTCCCCGCCCCTGCTGACTCCTCGAACGACTCCTCGAAGTTGGGTGTCTGAGCTGTCGCAAGCATCGGTGTTTGGCCCGGCGCCCCGGCGCTGCTGAAGTTCCACGTGGACACAAACCACGACCCGCTCATGGCGACGCAGCCCGTCTGGTTCAAGGCGGGGCACTGACTGTTCGCTCATAGGTGCCCGGGGTACACACTCACAGCATCGTGACTGTTTGCCCATGGTGTACCGGTGTACCCGTGCACCAGTACAGCCATCATCTCTCGCTGAAGCACGCAGCCCGTCTGTTTCAAGGCTGGGCGGTGCAGGTTGCCCATGGGTTGTCCTGACCGCACTTTGCCTCGACGCTTGAAGCTAATCTATGATGAACCGTTTCCAAAATTTACTTTCAATGTCAACTTACGCCGCTACATCAAGGCCTTCATCCTCTTCGAGCTCCTCGTCCAGCTCCCGTTCTTCTTCGTCGGTGGGGCGGAGTTACCGTGCACACTGTTGCATATTGGCCTCAAACGCTTCCAAACCGTTTTCGAGCTGTGCCAAACCGTTCCCGCGCTGTGCCAAACCGTTCCCGCGCTGTGCAATGCAGTTCCCAAATTGGGCAAGACCGCTCCCGTACTACTCGCCACGAAGCGAGGATTTAGAGTACGTTGGATGACGTGGCGAGCAGCGGTACAGTACGCGGTTGACGATGCGACATGGCATTGTTTATCTGGCCGTGCCCTCGGGGTTCTACGGGTTCTACAAGCAGTGCAACTGGATCCGCATCCCGGGCATCGCATACGGCAAGGGCTTACACTCGTCCACTTTATGCAGCAACGTAAGCACCTTTTGAGGGACGCGGTGGTTGCTTTCAGTGATTCAGTGACCAAAAACGGCTCACGTTGAGCCGAGAAGTGGGAGAGAACAGGGGTAGGGGCTTACAGTTGTCCACTTTCTGGCGCAACGTACGCACCTTTCGAGGGACACGCTGGGTGGTTTCAGTGTTTCATTCACTGGAAAGCGTCTCATGTTGAGCTGGAAAGTGGACGAGTGAATGCCCCTGGCGGACGGCGTGCACACCGCCACCACCCTCATCCCCATCCTCGCCGAAATCCTGTATTCCACGGTATGGCTGGTCACCTCATACTTGTTCCAATCTCATGTATTGACAAGCTAGGTAGAGGACATGTCAGCTAAAGAGCCTAATTGGTGCCTGGTAGTGAGCCAAGCTAGCACACCACGACCACCTCCATGGGATGCAACTGCCCAGGCGGGAGCGATTTGGTCACCTGAACAACGAATATGGCGCAATTTGGTCACCTGACCAAACGACTATTGCTGCGGTAATGCCACTCTTCTCGAAGGGGTTTCCGGACGAGTTCACGCGGTGGAAGCTCTTCATGATCTACCTGCCCTACCTGGTCATCCCGCTCTTGATCGCCGTGGTGCTAGCGGTCGAGGCAAGGTGGTTTTTAGGACAAGCACTTAACCGATTTGAAATTCCTCCGCGTTTAATGAGCATTCACACTCATGGTAGGCCGTGCTCCGATCGCGGTCGAGTGCTTGTTCTCAATGACCCTCCTGCCAGGAGAAACCGTTCGGGAAGAAAGGCAGCGGCAGCGGCAAGTCAAAGAGCAAGTAGATACTCGTAGACGGTGCAGACGACGTTGAGGTGCACGCGGCTCAATACCCGGCACCAATTAGTCCCTTAAGTCGACATGCTTCGCCCTAGCTCTAGTCTCATCTGTGGTTACATCCGATGATTTGGAGTCTGTCATGTTTTTTGGCTCACTTTCAACGAACGCTTTAGGTGCGTATTCTTATTCACGCTGCGTAATCTTGCGCACGGATGCCTTCTCACTAACATACACCACAGAGGCACCTAGAACGCCTTACGTGCTGGCTCACTTTCATCCGTCGCATCAGCTTCGCCGCGTGCTGCGTTCTCGGCGCCGTGCAATCGGTGTGTGGTGTGTTGCTGCCGCTTGCAGAAAAGAGGCCGTTTTGCGCGGTGGCGGTGTCGAGCGTGTGTCCGCCGTGGCCCCGACACCAACTACCTTTCTTGAACCCGGTCAAGCTCCTTTCTCGGTGATTCGAGGGACGACGGGGGGCGGGGGTTGTGCGGTGACGCTCCCGAGTGAGCCCTCCTCAGCCTCCTTAGGGCCCCTTCTCACTCGGCAGTCGGCACCCAAAATGTTGGGATAACCGACGCATAACTCAACGGATAATGCAAGTGAAACAGGTCTCTCGCGCCAACAGCACTTTGTATCGCGTGCGCCCCCGCGTCGCCAACGACCTCCCTCAGCCCGTCACTTGAAGCGAAAGACTGGTGGCCGGGTTACAAAGCTCGTCCTTCTCCTCCTCGGAATCTCAACTTCAGCCACGCTCTCTCGAGCTCAAGGCGTGAGCTCCCGGGGGTCGTTCAGGTGCTCGTTCCAGGGGATGGCGTCACGCCAGGAGCGGCGCAAAGCCGAACGCGATGCCGCCAAACGCGCGCCGGCTCCAGCGGGCACCGCGGGTGTCGCGGGAGCCGCGGGAGCGGCTGCCGCTCTCGCGAACATAAACGTCAAACCGCTCGGCGATTGGAAGACTCAAACCGAGAATCACAAGCTGGGCCTTACAAGCTCACCGGGTGGACGCCCCCGCGCCCCCACATCACGACCCCCGCCGGGTTGACGATCTCCTCCTCCTCCTCCTATTCCTCCTATTCCTCCTCCTCCTCCTCCTCCTCGTCCACCTTCTCCTCCTCAACCCCCCGCCCCAAATTAGCGACCATCTGCCCTACTCTGCTCAACTTGAGCCGTTTTATCCCTGATACCTTCACCTGAAACCACTTGACGAAGCTGAAGTTAAGCCATATTCGGAACGATCGGATGGCCCTGATCAAAGAGAACTCTTCCAAGCAGTCGGACCCGAGGTCGTGATACAAAGGGCTGCCGCGGGTGACCCGACAGCGCAATATTCCCAAGGATACCGCTTAGTGAACTGCGAGTCGCTTCAGGGCAATCTGGGGTCTACTGGCATGCAATCTGGTCTGGGTGCGTCCAGCACAACACCCATGATGGAAGTAGGGTTTGCTGTACTTTGCACCAGAAAGAATCCGTCAGTTTCATCTTACCCACATCAAGATAAGGGAGCGTCGGATGCGGTCACCAGTTGAACTAATGATGTATTTGCCGGCGCGGGTGCCAACCCTGGGCGGAGGAGGGCATGGCGCTTCTGGAGAAGGCGGCGGGGCAAGGCAGGTCTATGTTTGGGAAAAAATTCTCGACTGATGTTGAATGTCCACCTCCTCTGACCCCTCCTCCTCCTCCTCCTGCTCCTGCCCCTTAAAATGACCATTCACAGGAATTCTTTTAGAACAAGCACTCGACCGACGTTGAATGAATTAAATATCCTCCTGCGTCTCCGCGCGTCTGAATGAGCGTTTGATCGGAAGGTCGTCACGCTCCGATCTCAGCTCGAGTGCTTGTTCTCAATGACCCTCCCGCACGGGCACGCGTACGCCATGTATGTGTTGGTAGGCCCGGTCGGATATTGCCTGCCACGTCAACCAATATCTTATGATCCCTCGCTTCTTGCATTAAATGGCATTCTACCACGTGGCCAGCAATGATATCCCCCGCCACGTCATCCAATAGATTTTTAACCCTCGATTCTTGAGTCGAATAGCATCCTATGACCTGGCGAGCGTTATGAGTGAGTTCTTACATGTTGGGAAGTATTCATGCCAACGCGAGGAAGGATCCGGAACGAGGCGTGCAGTGGTACACCAAGGGCGCCGAGGCCGGGCGATGCAGGTTGACCCTATCAAACCCACGCTAGAAGCGCCTGTAAGTAAGCGCTTGATGCTGGAATGTGATGAACCGCCTTCACACTTTGCTTTCAAATTCAGCTTCGCTGCTGCACCGGGCCGGGCTGCCGAAAGCGATGTACAACCTCGCGGGATATCTCGACGCGGGAACGGGCGTGCCGGCTCCGGATTGCCCGGCGGCGGTGAGTTGGTACAGGCAGGCCTGGCGGATAATGCATATTCCTGCCACGTCATCATCCACGAATGGGCCGATTTCAGTATGTTGCCTGGGTGAAATGCTCATACAGAGTTGCGGGCAAAGCGTCAGCGATCCGCGCGGGAAAGCGGGCGCCATGTTGAATGCCCGCACAGAGTTGCGGACAAAGCGTCAGCGCTCGACGTGGGAAGTGATACCGAAAGCTGCCCATTGTACCCTCGTTCCTCGAGTTAATTGGCATCCTATGACGTGGCGGGAAGTATCCGCTTGACCCTAGGTGCAGGCGTGCGGCCGACGCTGGAAGCGCGGAATCGGCGTTCAACCTGGCTACGATGTACACTAACGGCCGCGGTTGGGTCTGGCGTATAATGCCTGCCACGTCATCTCCAAATGGGCCGATTGCGGTGTATCACTTCCCAAGCCGAGCGCTGACGCTTTGTCCGCAACACTGTATGGGCATTCTACCTGGAGCCTGCTTTCCCGTGCGGAACGCTGATGCTTTGCCTGCAACTCTCTATGGGCATTTAACCTAGGCAATATACCGGAATCGGCCTATTGTAGAACCTCGTTTCTTGAGTGAAATTCCGTCGTATGACGTGGCGATTCATATCTGCCAGGCCCTAGGGCTCGGTGTCACGCGCAGCAAAAGGCGGGCGATGCAATGTTTCCGCACAGCCGCCGACCTTGGCCAAATCGACGCGTACATTAAACTTGCAACTGTCATGTACATGGATCAACCCTACGCCCGCGAGATTGGGCTTATTGGGGAGGCCGCCGGGGTCGTCACGTCGGTCGGAGACATAGAGGGTCTTCATGACGTTCCCCCGGATGTCCTCGCCAGCGTGGTCCATTGGTTGCAGAAGGGGGCGGGGTATCGGGGGACTGATCCAATCACAGCGCTCGACACGTTACGTGAAATGGCGCAGCAAGGAGCTCCGTTTTGCCAAAACGACGGGTGCGAGGTTGTGGGCAGGGGCTTACACTCGTCCACTTTTCAGCTCAACCTGAGCCGTTTCTGACACAAAATACACCCTAAACACCCCCTCATACGCCATAACACCTCGTTCAAACCCCCTCAGCAATCCCTGAATGCATCCCCTATCCTACAGAAAGCGCTTACATTGAGCCGAAAATTGGACGGGTGTACGGCCCTGGTTGTGGGCCTACTCAAACAGTTCAAAGTTTGCCCGCTGTGCAAGATCGTCCGTTACTGCGGCGAAGCGTGTCAGGAACATGATTGGACATCTGGCGGGCACAAGGCAACGTGTGGGAAAAGACACATCCCAAAAGGTTCATTAGGTCCGGCACACCTTGACGATTAGCGCGGGCGGTTGCCGCGGTGGTTGGCGGTTGCCGCGGTGAGAGAGAGAGAGAGGGTCGCGTCTGCGTGTATGAGGAGGCACCATGCTTCCGCATTGGCCCCCGTGTAGTGGCCCGCACGCATGCGCGCGGAGGCGCGGTGGTGGGCAGGTGGCGGTGGGGTCGGCAGCGGTCACGCAGTAATACACCGATGCAGGGGAGGTAGTTGTGGCTGTGAAGCAATGAATTTATGCAATTGTGGGTCATGTTTACTGGAATGGATGTGCAATGTATAACAACGCGTCTATGTTGATATGTATTCTAGTGCAGCCTAATCGATTTTCATCGACTAGTGTGCGTCAAGCGAGGCCTATAGCCGCAGCCGCCAAGTTCGTTATTTATTTACTGATTCACGCGCCTATGTACGCGCCACAGAACATATGTGATTCATCAACCCAGCCTGGTCATTCCGGTCAACTCACCGCATCATGATCCGAGATATGCGGCGCAAAAGCAGTCGCGGCCTACAAGCACCAGCTCCACCCCGCCATCTATCATGCATCACGCACCTATGTATATGGCAACAACATCATCAATCAGTCACGAGCCGAGATACGCGGCACAAAAGCAGTCTTTGCCCACTAGAACGAGCTCCCCCCCCGCGGGGCTCCACGCCACGCTCAACGCGCGGAAATCCGGCAGCGGGATCTGCACGAAGCTTGCGCCCTCTGTGTAGCGGCGCAAGCTGAAAGTGAAAGCAACATTTGAAAGCAGTATATCATGTTTTAGCTTCAAACGCTGAGACCAAGCGCTGTGAACCCAAGGGCAACCTCGGGTCAACCTACACAGCCCTACCTCCGGGGTCCAGATGTACACGCGCTCGCCGCCCGTCACCACGGCCAGGCGGTGGTGGTGCGGGTCCCGCGTATAGGGCCCGGCGTTTCGTCTCACGTGACAATCAACTTTCGCCGGCGATTTTGTGAATGGTCATTTCGTTTCATTGACCCTCAGTTCCGTAGTCATATGGATGAAGCCTGACCCACACGGAGCTCTGCACGTTTTCGATCGAACAGATGATATCAGGTATCGATGGGGAGAGTCTACTGGGTACACATTGCGTAAACAATACACAATGAGCATGCAGTACACATTGATTAAACTGTACACATTGAGTAAACAGTACACATAGAGTAACAGACGACACCGGCTCGATTGAAGCCTTACCCACACCGCGCCTCGCACGTCCTCAATCTGCAGCAGGCAGGCGCACAACTCGAGCCGCGACATCTCCCATGCGTATAGTCCCGGTATCAGCCACGTCCATGTCAATATAGGCATTGTAGATTAGTAATCGAACGCCTTACTCGCTCCACGTGTAGAGAGAAATTGGCTTCAGGAGCCCACGTGATTACGACCAAGAACCTGGGTTTAATGATTTGGTTTTAGGGTTTAGGGTGGGGTAAAGCCGCCCAGTGTGCATATTAAAATATACACATACTTGTACCCATACTTATGCCTGTACTGCGGAACTCGACATCGTGATGTTAGCCAAACAGACTCAGGCCTCACCCATATCCACACGGCTGTGGGCATGTTGTCGTTGCGCGTGGCCAGGTATTTGCCGTCGCCGCTCCACGCCATGAGCCCGACGCCCAATTTAGGGTTGACCTTGCCGTTCGGTTGCTTCATAGTCGGCACTGTGGCAGGCAGCGCCATCACCACGTACCGCGCCGTGACGTAGCGGCGCAAGATGAAATTGATAGCAAAGTCTGAAATTGATACATCATATTCCAGTCACAAGCGCTGAAACTAAGCAAGGATAGCCTGGGGTCAACCTGGGCTGAACCTGGGGTCAGCCTGGGATGTACCTGGGGTCAGCCTGGGTTCAACCTGGGATCAACCAAGGGTCAACCTGGGATCAACCTGGGGTGAAGCTGGGGTCGACCTGCGCCGCCCTGCCGTGACGCGCCCGGACTTGGCGCCTGAGGCTCGCAACGCCGCCGCCGCCACCGGCTCCATGACTCCGCCCTTTCAGGAGGGTC
>Ga0307488_10002223_pt1 | contig 16387 bp, 16 predicted proteins | sample SB02metaG_FD_202248 | JGI IMG/M metagenome (GOLD analysis project Ga0307488, IMG submission 202248) | Sea-ice brine microbial communities from Beaufort Sea near Barrow, Alaska, United States - SB 0.2 | ecosystem: Environmental > Aquatic > Marine > Coastal | place: USA: Alaska | collected... | reverse complement strand
ATAACCACGGGGTTGACGATTTAGTATTAACCAACGCCAAAGGTATTATGATTGAGTTAACCTCATCCAATTTATTTTATTGTATTGATGGTCAATGGCATACTCCTTGTTTAGATAAGTCTGGTGTCAATGGAGTTATGAGGCAATTTATATTGGATTATATGCAACGTAACCAGATTCATTGCGAAGTTTGTGAAATGAACGTTTTAGCATTATCTTCTGCAGAGTCTGTTTTTAGCTGCAATGCTATTACTCATATCGTGCCGGTGTCTGGCATTAATATTGATGGCTGTCTTATTAAATTTAACATGCAACCCAGTCAGTTTTTGGCACAAAAAATGACACAAGAAATACCGATGGAGCAAGAATGAAAAAATTAGTTGTTTTTGCCATTATTTTTCTAGCAACTGCGATTTTAGGCGCATTCTATTTTTACCAAAGTATTGACCAGTACGGTATTGAAAATAAATACAATGAGCAAGATGGTGCTATTTTGACTATTCAATTAAAGGCGGGCGATTCAGGCACATCCGTACTGAATAAGTTAGAAGCTAAAGGCATTTTTAGAAATCCATTATTTGCTAAGTTATGGTTAAAACTTCATCCAGAATATAGTGCGGTAAAAAAGGGGTATTATGAATTTACCACTGGCGCAAGTATAGAAAGTATCTTTAATGCTATATCGAAGGGCACTGTAAAGCAGTTTTCGATTGCATTAATCGAAGGGCTTACATTAACTCAATGGTTAGAGTTGCTAGCAAACGACGGCGCAATCAATTATGACATAGATGACACGAATGCGTTATATGAGCAAATTGTTGGCGTACATTATAAAAAAGACGATAGTCCCGTGAGCTTTGCTACTTCGTTCTGTCATAATCAATACAATTCTCTGGAAGGTTGTTTATTAGCTAACACCTATTTTTTTGATTATAAAACAAATGCTTCTCATATTATTAAGCGTGCGTATGAAAATATGCAGCTAGTCATCAATGAGGAGTGGCAGGAACGATATATTGATACTATTTATGATTCGCCGTATGAGATGTTAATTATGGCCTCGATTATTGAAAAGGAAACCGCTGTTGAAAGTGAACGAGGTTTAATATCGGGTGTGTTTGATAATAGATTAAAGAGAAATATGCGTTTGCAAACTGACCCTACGGTCATTTATGGCGTTGGTCCTAGTTTTGATGGTAATTTGACTAGAAAGCACTTAAGACAAAAAACGCCTTACAATACCTACGTAATTAAAGGCTTGCCAATTACACCGATAGCGATGGCTGGACCAGCGTCTATTAAAGCTGCGGCTAAGCCAGACATAACAGACGCAATTTACTTTGTAGCAAAGGGTGACGGTACTCATCAATTCTCTGAGAACTTAGCAGAACATAATGCTGCAGTTCGTCAATATCAATTGAAAAAAGGAAAATAATGCCCCCATCATTTATCGTTGTCGAAGGGTTAGAAGGCGCTGGCAAAAGCTCAGTGATTGAATTAATCCGCGCATTCTTAATTGCCAAAGGACATGAGGTTGAGTGTACTCGCGAACCAGGCGGCACACCTATGGCTGAAGCAATAAGAGAATGTGTCAAACAAACGTGGGACGAAGTTGTCACTCAAGAGACTGAGTTATTATTAATGTACGCAGCACGCAGTCAATTGGTAGAAAATAAAATTAAACCTGCAATGTCGGCAAACAAATGGGTCATTGGTGACCGCCATGATATGTCTTCTGTTGCCTATCAAGGTGGAGGGAGAGGCATAGACTTAGGTGTATTGAGTTCATTACGCAAAATGACGTTAGGTGATTTTGAGCCCGATTTCGTCCTTTATTTAGACGTTGAACCAAGCGTGGGACTTGCTAGAGCGAGAGGACGAGGCGAACTCGATCGAATCGAATTATCAGGTTTAACATTTTTTGAAAATGCGCGAAAAACCTATAAAAAATTAGTTAGGGCATCTAGTAAAGCGATCGAAATAAATGCGATGCAAACGATGGAAGATGTTCATTCTAGTGTAATAATAGCGCTTCAAAAATGGTATACGACTTATCTACTAGTCAATCAACCCAATGCCGTTAGAGATAATACGGTTAAAGACAGTAGGGAAGAATAATGTATCCGTGGTTAAAAACTACTTTCAATAGCCTAATTACTCGCTACCGAGCAGCAAAGTTACACCATGGCTTACTGTTTATTGGAGTAGCTGATACAGGGAAAACGCAGCTTTGTCATGAAATAGCAAAAGCACTCTTATGTAAATCAGTCGCGTTATCAATTAATAGTCCACTTGATACTCAAAGTGATGGACTGTTTGAATTCGACGAAACAACTGAACAACCTGATAGAGTTGTACTAGATGCTTGTGGTACCTGTAAATCTTGTTTATTAATCACTGCGGGATCACATCCAGATTTGCATGTAATTACCACAGAAAAGTCGCAAATTGGTATTGATTCAATTCGGCAAACAATTGGAAAAGTGAGCCAAACTGCCCAGCTCAGTGGGAATAAGGTCGTTATTATTCCACAGGTTGAACTGATGTCTGAATCAGCAAGCAATGCGTTGTTAAAGACACTTGAAGAGCCTACACCGAACACGTATTTGTTGATGACAACCAACGATTCTCAACGATTGCTTCCAACCCTTCTGAGTCGTTGTGAGAAGCAAACTATTGCGCTCCCAACTTACCAGCAAAGCTGTGACTGGTTGGCTATGCTACAAATAACAAAACCGAGTAAAGCTGCGCTATTAGCGCATGGTTCATCTCCGATTACTTATAAAAATCAGTTAGAAGACACGGACAGTATTGGTTTTGATGAGTTTACAGTATCGCTTCAACGCATAATGGATGGAAGTGATACAGCGAATAGGGCAGCGCTAAAATGGCAGTCAGAAGCCCCTAAAGTGACCAAGTGGCTAGCGCAACATTGGTTTGAAGTGTATAAAAGCAATCAAAATGAATTATCTTATGCAAACTACCAAGCCTGTTTAATTGCTTCAAAGCGCATGAGTCACCCGGGTCTTAATAAATCGTTAATATTGACCTCATTGTTTGCTCAACTGCGCAGTATAAAAGTAGTATCATTTAGTTAGCCTTAGCCGACATCAATTTTCGACATTTAGGTTCACTAGCTCATAAATTAAACTTTCTCAACTGGAGAGCCTCTTTGTTTGTAGATTCACACTGCCACCTAGATAGATTAAAAAAGAATGATGATGAACTCGTCGAAATCGTCGCTGCAGCTAAAAAACGAAAAGTAGAGCATATGCTTTGTGTAGCCGTGTCGGTAAAAGAATTTAACGATATGAGGGCAAAAGTATCAAAATTTGACAACGTTTCAATGTCCTGTGGTGTGCATCCTTTGCATAATGAAGACGTTTGTAGTTACGATGAATTGCTAGCTAGTGTTAAACAAGATGATGTTGTTGCTGTCGGAGAAACAGGCTTGGATTATTTTTATAGTCCAGAAACTAAAGACATACAAAAACAGTCTTTTGTTGACCATATAAAAGCGGCTAATGAGGTTCAAAAACCACTGATTATTCATACTCGAAATGCACATAAAGACACTATTGATCTGCTAAAAAAGCATAGAGACCCGCAGACTATAGGCGTTTTACATTGTTTCACTGAATCACTTGAAATGGCGAAAGAAGCGATAGAAATGGGGTTCTATATCAGCATATCTGGCATCGTGACATTTGCCTCTGCTGAAGAACTACAAGAAACCGTAAAACAGATACCTCTTGAGCGATTACTCATTGAGACTGATAGTCCTTGGTTAGCGCCAGTTCCTCACAGAGGTAAGGAAAATGAGCCTGGAAATGTTGTTGATGTTGCTTACTTCATTGCCGAGTTACGGGGTATATCAGTTACGGAATTAGCTGTAGCAACAACTGCTAATTTTTATAAATTATTTTCGATGGTAGTTAAACCTAATGTCTGATTTCAAATTTCCGAGTTGGAGACAACGTCTTGTAAGAAGTTTGCATGTTAATCGCAGTCAGGCACAATCGAAATATTTTCAAGTAGCTAGCGTCTCTAAAGACGGACTTCCTAAGAATAGGACTATGGTATTCAGAGGTTTTATACCTGAATCTTTAAATTTAATTTCAGTCACAGATAGTCGCAGTGACAAGGTATTAGATTGGCAATTAACCACCCCAAAAAAGTTTGAAATATGTTGGTACTTTGCGGGTTCAAGAGAGCAATACCGAATTGCTGGACACATTTCCCTGGTTAGTAACGAAATACTAAAAACCATGCATAATAGCGACTCTAAAATAAAGACAGGTTTTTTCTCCGAGAAGTTCTTACGTCAGCAGTGGGCGAATTTGTCTAGCGGGGCACAAGAACAGTTTTTCTGGCCTTCACCTAGGGCACCTTTTAATAGCAAAGTAGATGATAAAAAAAATGACGTAGGCAATGGATTAGCGGGGATAAAAGATGTCAGAGCAATTAACCCAGAAGTATTAAATGGTGGCAAAGAAGCTGGTCAAACTACTCAGACAAAAGAGACTAAGAGTGAGTCACATATCAACAGCAGTGAAAAAAGTAACAATGCTGAGAACGCTTTTGATATAAGTGACCATTTTTGTGTAGTCATTTTTACTCCCTTGTCCGTTGATTACTTACATTTAAAAGGTTCACCACAATTGAGGTGTTTGTCTGATTTTGAAAATAATTGGTTAGAACTCGTCGTCAACGCTTAGGAAGCAGTGGTGACGCTAAAAATAAATTATTAATATTTAATGTATAAACTAGTTAGTGAGTTACAACCGCAATATCTTACTTAATGGCGTAAAAACTACCTAGATATAGTGGTTTTTTGCCACTTTTGCTGACTAAGCTTTTTCTAAACCACCTGATTGCATTGAGTTAAACTCAAATCTATCGGCAATGAAAATTACTTCGGTTCCGCTAAACATAGCCATCTGCTTAAGCATTTTTACCTTATGTAGAGGAAGTACCTCATCGGTATAAATAACAGCACAAGTCTTCGAAAATAATAAACGCTCAAGTATATCGAATGCCGAAAATGAATGTGTTGGCTTAATATTAAGCGCTAATTTATGCGAAGCAGCTAATTTGGTCTTACTTGAGACATGTGCAACCCAACGACTTGTGCTGATGTTCGACTTTTGCAATTGAAATGCTGAATGCATAGTGAACGAAACACCAAGTAAGTCATCTTGGTCAGTTGGATTAATGAAACTAGAGTTCACTAATGAGGAATTCGTTAATGACGAGTTTCCTGTTGCCTGATTGCTATAAGATTGAACTTGCATAAAATCACCTACTGTTGGTTTATCCACTATGTGTATACATACAGTAGTACTGTATAAATAAACATGCAAGCTTTATTTAAATATTTTTTTAATTTTAGCTCGTCTTAAGATTAATAAGCAGACGGAAAACAGTAGATATATCGCCGGTTCGTACCAAGCCGATTTAACTAGCCAGAGGTAGTGTAGCCCAGCTAAAACAGCGGCTACGTAGGCTAAGCTATGTAACGTAAACCACTTAGCGCCCATCCGTTTTTTAATTACATTTATGGAAGTGACTGACAGTACAATGAGGATGAGTAAAGTAACAAAGCCTACAGTTATGTAAGGCCGTTTGATAATTTCAGAGACAATTAGTTGCAATTCAAACTGTAATTCAAATGCAATGAAAACGTAAAAGTGGCTCAATGCATATAGTGCACAATACAAGCCAATAGGGCGCCTGAATGGGAGCAATTGGGCAAACTTGAGGTGCATCGCAAGGGGACTGATCATTAAGCTGATGACCAGTAAATTGAGTGCACCAATCCCAGTGAAGTCGAGTAATGACTGCACTGGGTCGCCGCCGAGCTGATCAGTAAACCCTTGATAAAATACTATTGTTAACCACATAAACAGAACACCATGACCAAATAGACGCATCACTCGCATAAATGTTGGGTTAATCCGTATAGGTTTATTTATTTTTAGCATTTAGTAGAACTTACTTAAGTCCATCGATGTGTATAAAGGAGCGACTTCGTCATAACCATTAAATGGCAGAGTGTCTATTCTATTTTGAGCTAATAATCCGCCGCCTGTAATTCGGCGCTCTCTCGCTTGTGACCACCTAGGGTGATCTACTCGAGGATTTACATTTGCGTAAAAGCCGTATTCGTCAGGCGCAAGAATTTGCCATGTAGTTGGTGGTTGTTTGTCTGTAAGCACAATTTTGACAATCGATTTGATACTTTTAAAGCCGTACTTCCAAGGAACAACTAACCTAATTGGTGCACCATTCTGAGGCGGTAGTGTTTTACCATACATTCCAACACTTAACATTGTTAATGGTTGCATTGCTTCATCAAGTCTCAAACCTTCTACATACGGGTAGTCTACGCCACCGCCTGCGAATCGACTGCGCTGGCCGGGCATTTGCTTTGGATCATACAAGGTTTGAAAGGAGACATATTTTGCGCTGCTCAGAGGCTGCGCTTTCTTAATGATATTAGCTAATGAAAATCCGACCCATGGAATCACCATTGACCAGGCTTCTACACATCGAAGCCTATAAATACGCTCTTCTAAATCAAAAGAAGAAAAGAGGTCGTCGTAACTAAGGGTGATAGGTTTTTCAACAAGACCTTCAATCGACAATGACCAAGGCTCGACATTAAATGACTGCGAATTATTTATGGGGTCGTCTTTTGCAGTGCCAAATTCATAAAAGTTATTGTAACTAGTGGCTTTGTCCATCGGCGTGACCGTGTCAAAGGATATGTTAGTTTGTGGTTTAGAAAAATTGAGTGCAGACGTAGCAAATTTCGCTTTATCCTCATCACTAAACCAATCAAACGGGCCAGCAGTCGCCTTTGTAGATGCAGCAAGTAAGGAGCCAGCGCCTAAGTAGCCTAACTTCTTCAAAATATCTCGACGTTGTTTATAGACCGCTTCGTCAGTCACTTGGTTTTCTGTTAATGATTTTGAATTGCGAAATTTAAAAAGCATGATGTTTTCCTGTTAACACTGACGACTTGCACTACATGACCTTGCTTGAGCGGGTTATATTTCAGCTAAGGCGTTAATGAATCTAAAACGCCGTTTGATTTTGGCAAAAACAGGTGATTATACAATCTGGTTGCGTACTCATCGGTCATCCCTGAAATATAATCAGCTAGTACTCTATGCTTTGAATTATCAGAATCAGCTTCTACCCAACGTTTTGCAGTATTAGTGGGGAGTAATCTTTCAGGCTCAGAACTGAATGCTTCAAACAGTGACATGACTATCTGTTGACCTTTATACTGTAAAAGCTGAAGTTCGGGTTTACGAATGACGTAATTGAATACAAACGACTTAAACAGACCGAGCGCAATTTGATAGTTTTTCGCGAAAGAAGCATTAAAATCGATGAGGTCTGACTCAAATAAGTCTTGTTTTTGAATACTGATAGCCGTAATAAAACAATTGACCAAGGCGCCAATGGCATTTTTCCTTTCATAGGCAGCAGCACTAAAAAGATGATCAGTTAAAACATCGATTTCTCTTGATAGCCAAGGGATTTCAAGCGTTTTGATAGGTGTAACTATCTCCACCTCAAAGGCGTTACGCGTAACCATTGACATAACGATAGCATCCTCGAGATCATGAATTGCGTAAGCGATATCATCTGCTAACTCCATTATGGAACAGTCAATAGACTTATAGCGTGTTTTAGAGTGATGTTTATCGCCAATTACAAACTCAGTAAAGCGTTCCTGGTCTTTTTCACTCAAGGGAGCAACTACCCAATTGAACGCCTCTTTGTCACATGAATACAATCCTTTAGGTGGATGCCATTGCTTTGACTTCACCAAACGATGTGATTTAGGTTTGTCGGTCTCCATCGAGTGATTAGTTAATAGGTCTATATAATTAGGATATTTGATTAATCCCAATAACGAACGTCGTGCTAAATTCATTCCATCAGAAGGACTATATGTCTCTAATTTTGTAAGAATACGAAACGTTTGGCCGTTGCCTTCAAATCCACCATGTTCATGCATCATATAGTGAAGCGCTATTTCGCCACCGTGCCCAAAAGGAGGGTGTCCAATGTCATGCGCTAGACACAGACTTTCAATTAGATGCTCATCAATACCTAACTTCAATGAAAGCTCAGGTTGTTTTTGCGCTAATTGAGCCGCGATACCTGTGCCTATTTGTGCGGCTTCAAGTGAGTGGGTTAATCGTGTTCTATAAAAGTCACTAATACCGATACCAAGTACTTGGGTTTTGGCTTGTAGACGCCTGAAAGCGGCCGAATGCATAATACGAGCTTTATCTCGTTGATAAGCGTTGCGATGATCTCCGTCACGTTTCTCTATTCGTGTGAGTCTTCGCTCTGTCCATTCGTTGCTATGCGGCATATTGCTCCTAAGCTTTTGATATTGTGAGTAAGTATAATTTCTTAACTATTCAGCAAACTGATCGACACCAACAAAACACTTTTCCTGAAATATAGATAGGAAATAGTCAACTTCAGGCATCGAGTTCCTATATTCACTGAGCATTTTTTCGAGTCTTATTTTTACATGCGAAAATTCTGAGTTTTGAAACCGCAGTTCATCACATGCTTTTAAATAAGCCGATATAAGGTCGGCAACTTTCACCAATGTTTTATATTCGGGGTCAACTTCCCTCTGCACTAGCAAGGGTTTAAAAGTCGGCTGAAGTTCAATCGGTACGGTTTTTAGACACTCCAATTCCGCTATTTCTTCAATTTTTTTGAATTCACGAGTCAAATCGACATTATGATACTTTGTAACATGATTAATATCACCTTTACTTCGATAACTTGGTTTCGGATACTTCGTGATACAAGGTAATAGTGGCCGTTTTTTCTGCATTTAGCGTACCCTGAAAATACGTATTTCTGATGACAGCAAGAAGGTGAGCAATAACGGCCACTTGATGACTATGCTCTGCAACATTTTCATTTTTAACTGTATGCATTGATGCCCAACGTTTTATTAGGGGTATACGTAATATCCATGCTAAACAAGCACTATTCATTGATTCGTATTTGCTTGTCGCGCTGAACGCGAACAGTGATGCTTATTATTGCCTGTATGTAATGCATCTATTTGAGCAATGATTAGTTTTTATTTAAGATGATTACTCTCAAACGTTACTGTTTATAACCATTAAAAAAGCGTTTCATTTGAGAGAGAGCCGGCGATAACTGTTCTTTATGAGGTAAAAATACCAATCTAAAATAGCAGCCTTCTTGCAGGTTAAATGCACTGCCATGAACTAGTAATATTTTCTCTTTATTGAGCAGATCGAGTACCATATTTACATCACTCGAAATATTAAACTTCTTGGTGTCGACACGAGCAAAACAATACATAGCTCCCATTGGTTTTACACAAGAAATACCATCAATATCATTAAGGCCTTCGAACGCTAAGTTTCGTTGTGATAACAGGCGGCCATCACCAGTGACTAAGTCGTTGATACTCTGATAGCCACCCAGTGCAGTCTGAATAGCATGTTGGCAAGGGACGTTGGCGCACATGCGCATTGAAGACAGAATGGTTAAGCCTTCTATATAGCCCTTTGCTGATTGCTTATCACCACTGACTATCATCCATCCTGCCCTAAAACCGGCAACACGGTAGTTTTTACTTAAGCCACTAAAAGTGACACAGAATAAGTCAGGGGCAAGGGAGGCAATGCATGTATGCTTGGCATTGTCGTATAATATCTTGTCGTAAATTTCATCACTAAATATAATTAACTCATGCTTGCGCGCTAAATCGGCAATCTGATTTAATAATGCTTCACTATATACTGCTCCTGTTGGGTTATTTGGATTAATTAATACAATGGCTTTTGTGTTCTTGGTGATTTTTGACTCAATGTCAGCAAGATCAGGAAACCAATCCGCCTGTTCGTCACAACGATAATGTACTGCGGTGCCCGATGATAAATTTACCGCGGCGGTCCAAAGAGGATAATCGGGTGCAGGTAACAATACCTCATCACCATTATTAAGCAGCGCCTGCATTGACAGCATTATTAATTCGCTCACCCCATTACCTAAGTAAATATCCTTAACTTGAATATTCTTTATACCCATTTGTTGGTAATACTGCATTACAGCAACGCGTGCACTATATATCCCTTGAGAGTCTGTATAGCCCTGCGCGCTGGGCAATTGATAAATAACGTCTTTTAAAATATCGTCAGGTGCTTCAAAACCAAAGGGGGCGGGGTTACCTATATTTAGCTTTAAAATCCTCTCTCCAGCCTCTTCCATTTTGTTTGCTTGTTCTAATACCGGGCCGCGGATATCGTAGTAGACATTAGCTAATTTATTAGAGCGATTGATTTTGGACATTAATTATTGATCTTAAGACTAAAGAGTAAATTGTTCCTAAGAGTAATACAGGTAGAACCTCCTGTTAAGGGGCGATGACAAGTTTTGTCACATTTTTATTGCTTAAATTATCAACTATTAACGTAATATGAAGTCACACTGATAATGTTGTTATTATTTCGGAGGTTTTTATGCCTGCTCCTTTGTTATGGTTAGGTGCTGCTTGTATAGGATTATACGCCTCAAACAGGGCAAACGATGCCTATTTGAAACGTACAAATATCGTTTGCAAATTACCGGGTGAATCGTCCAAGCGCGTTGTTCCCAGAAATGGGGCTATAGTCACCTGCGGTATCTATGGGATTTTGGACCATACCGGTATTTGGGTAAATGGCAACATTTATGAGTTGAGCGGACGTGGTTTAATCCGTTCGATTTCTCACGACCGATTTTTGGAGCACAGAAGTGGTAAAAAAATATATGTCGCTTGTAATGAAAGGTTTATACCTTTGGTCGGCGAAGAAGTTGCGCAAAGATGTATTGATAATCTTTATCAGTTGCGTGAATATCATTTAATTGACAATAACTGTCATCAGTTTGTACTAGAAATGCTGACAGGAGAAAGCGAAAAAACTAAAATCACCAGCTTTAGTGAATTAAATGAGGCACTTTCTGCATTTTTCTTAACCAATATCAATTGGCACGAAGTTAATGTTAATTTTCCTTGAGTAACTTTTGAACTTATTCAATTTCTGGATTAGTATTAGGTGTAGCTATTGAACTTTATGTTTAATATCCAAAAAAACTTATACTCAACAATGAGTTAATTATTTACGCCTAATAGGAGATGTTATGTCTCAGCAGTTCGACGAAACGCCAGAAGAAGGGATCAAGGACAGTGGTATCGCTCGCGTTATACCGTGTAAAAAGTTGGAAATTTTTGATTCAGTAAAATGGCTAACTCTTGCCGTCAATGATTTTAAAAGAGCACCTCTTATAAGCTTAACCTATGGCGCCATCTTTACGCTTATCCCCTGGTTTATTTATTATCTAATCGATTCGACTGGTTGGTACATGATCATATTTCCAGCAATGGTTTGTTTTATGTTAATGGGACCCTTTCTAGCGGCCGGACTATATGACGTTGCATGGCAATTTGAGAAAAAGAATAATCCTTCTTTTCGTCATTCTTTAAAAGCAATGTCCAGAAATGCGGTGAACGAATGGGGCTTTGCTCTTTTACTAATGTTTTTGATGATTTTTTGGTTACGAATTGCATCGCTAATCCATGCATTTTATCCGGAAAATGAAGCATATACCTTAACGAGCCTTGCTACTTTCTTGATCATAGGTACTTTAGTAGGTGCGGCATTGACCGTTCTCGTTTTCTTTATAACCGCATTTACACAACCAATATTAATGGAACGACGGGTTGATTTAGCGACCGCAGTGCTTACCAGCATGAATGCGGTATGGTTAAACAAAAGAGCAATGTTCTTTTGGGCATCCATTATCTGTCTGTCAGTGTTTATAGGTTTTGTTACCTTCTTCTTTGCGTTTTTAGTTATAATGCCTATTATTGGTTATGCTAGCTGGCATGGTTATATAGATACAATTGAAGTGAAACGAACCAGAACCTACGAGTAGGCTTTGGAGCGTTTTCTTGGCGAATGATTGTATTGTAATTATAAAGCCACAGGGGTTAACCTGTGGCTTTATTTGAAATCCACATAGTTTGGTAAGGAGCAAGTAGAAATCGGTCAGTCACCGGGTTTATCGGTGCTGCGTTGACTAAGTCGAACCATAAATTGTTTTCAATGAGATTAATATCTGACAATCTCACCTCTTGTATCTCATCGGTAATGTTAGACAAACAAAAGATACTTTGTTTACGATCGATACTTTGTCTCCAATAGCCAAAGATTTTTTTGCCTAATTGCAACGTAAACTGAGTCGCATTTGGATGAAATGCTGGCTGCGAACGTCTAATTCTAATTAGCATCGATAAGCCAGACAGCACTTTAGCATGTGTGCTCTGCACGGTATTTAACGCATCAACTAGCTTATCAAAATCCCAACGATGACGGTTAATACCTCGATTTTGACCTGTATTTTTGACTTTATCTTCATCATTTGGTGTACCTAACAACGAATGAATATAAATACCGGGAATACCCTCTAACCCCAGCATAATTGCATGTGCGCAAATAAAACGTGGTAGTTGATATTGGTCAGGTCCATTGGTAGTCCCTTTGAGAGCGTCGATCAGAGCAATATTCATTTCATAGGGTTTTTGTTGCCCATTCTCTGTTTTTCTCCAGGAAACTTTACCTCCAAAATTTTGCATACAATTGGCAAAATCCGTAATTTCTTGGTCATCCAACAGACCTTCAGCAGGTCGTAAGCCAACACCGTCATGAGATGCAATGAAATTGAAGTAGGTCGTGCCGTTTTGTGCAGGCGGCATGCTCATCATCCAACTTTTTAAATAACTACAATCACCGGTTATAAGCGTATTTATAAGCAGTGGAGGCAATGAAAAGTTATAAATGGCGTGAGCTTCGTTGGCATTACCGAAATATGTAAGGTTTTCTCTATTCGGAATGTTAGTCTCAGTAATGATTATGGTATCTGGCGCCGTATGCTCAATCAGCGTTCTCAATAGACGAACCACTTCGTGTGTTTCCGCTAAATTTATACTCGAGCTACCTGGCACTTTCCATAAAAATGCGATTGCATCTAAACGAAAAACCTTGGTTCCTTTATTTAAATATAGGCGAATGATGTCAATGAAGGCAATCAGGACATTGGGGTTTCTAAAATCAAAATCAACTTGGTCATGGCTAAATGTGCACCACACAAGCTTTGTGCCACTTGGGGTATCAACTTCTTTCAACAGGTCTGATGTTCTTGGTCTTACAACCATACTCAGGTCGTCGTCGGACGTTGCTGTAAAAAAGTAGTCGCTGCCAATTCCATCTTGCTGGGTGAAATTTTCAAACCACTTACTTCGCGCTGAGCAGTGATTAATAACAACGTCAGTCATGAGTCCATATTCTTTCGAAATGGCTTCAATATCATCCCAATCGCCTAAACTTTGATTGACGATGGAGTAATCAATGATAGAAAAACCATCATCGGAGCTATATGGGAAATAGGGCAATATATGCACATGACTAATAATCGAGTCACAGTATTCGTTAATAAAACGTCGGAGTGTCTTTAATGGCTTTTGACTAAAACCAAATTCAAAACCTTCTGCGTTCTCAACTACACTATCACCATAGGTAATCATAATGATGTCCGACTCATCCCAGCGGTTCTTATGAGGTGTTGGATAATGACAATCATCGGTACTGGTAACACCAATACTCTTCTGCAATTTAGGTACAAGTAACTCTATTTCAGATGGAGTTAGTATGTCTTTATAGACCACTTCCAAGTGGTGTTTTACTTTCGCGGTAAATTGAAGGAAATGGTCTGTCACATTATTGTCCTTTACTAAATTCTTGGAAGTCTTCCTCAACTGCTCTCTTAAGACACTCCAGCACATCTGGCTTTGCACTAACCACGCGATTCCAACTTGGTATGAATGGCGTTTCCATGGGGTTCTCTAAAAAACTTTGACCCGCTTTCATGATGTTGTGGGCAAACATTTCAACCGCTTTCTCTTCGTTGTGAATGTCTAATTTCAAGCCATTCATCACAGCATCATTGTGATATGTTTCAATAAAATCTAACGCAATTCTAAAGTACGTTGCTTTTATGGTTCTGAATGTTTCAGTATTGAAGGTTGTGCCTTGTGTTGCCAATTTTCTGAATAAGGCTTTAGTGATGTCTATCGACATTTTAGATAAGCCACCTTGTTCATTATCCAGTGACAGGTCTTGGTGTTTATGATCATATGTCTTTGCAATATCAGCTTGGCACAGTCTATTATGTGAATAATTTCTATGCATTTCGGATAAAACACCAATTTCTAAGCCCCAGTCGCTTGGAATTCTAATATCATTAAGAACATCTCTTCTAAAAGAAAACTCACCTGCTAACGGGTAGCGAAAGCTGTCCATAAAGTCGAGATAGTCATTTGGACCTAAGGTCATTTTTAGAGCTCGCAACAGGGGAGTCACTAATAATCGTGAAACACGACCGTTTATTTTACCGTTGGCAACTCGTGCGTAAAACCCTTTGCAAAACTCATAGTTGAATTGCGGATTTGCTACTGGATAAATAAGTCTTGCGAGTAAAGAGCGTTCATATGTTAAAATATCGCAATCGTGCAATGCAACACTTTCAACTTTGCCTGATGCTAGTATATAGCCCATGCAATACCAAACATTTCTACCTTTTCCTAACTCTTTTGGCGCCAAACCGAGTTGTTGTAATTCTGCATCGAGTGCCTTTAGTCGTGGGCCATCATTCCACAAGATTCGATGATGTTGAGGCAGTGTCGAGAAAAACGTGAGCGCATGTTTGTATTCATCTAAGTTAGCACGATCAAGCCCAATTACTATTTCAGAAAGGTATGGCACCTTTTTGATGTGTTCTATGGTGGCTGGAAGTGCGGTTCCCTCTAACTCAGAAAATAATGAAGGAAGAATTAGGCCTAATGGGCGTTTCTTAGAGAACTCACTTAACTCAGCCTCTAGATCTTCAATTGAACGATCTTCTAAGTTGTGTAACGTAGTTACTATACCATTTTGATAAAAATCAGCCACATGTAGCTCCTTAAATTGTTTTATTAGGTTGCTGGGTTGGACTCAAAAATACCGATTCAGGAATGAGCTGATCAAGTATTTCGGTCCAACCTTTTGGACCCATTTTATTGCTAGTATATAATTTTAGTTTTCTTTCTAACTTGGGCGGCTCATGCACGGGAGAAGCTATCCGTATCGCCGTATCTGCAACTTCCAACATTGAAACGTCGTTTTTTCCATCACCCAAAGCAATGGTGCTTATCGTTACTCCCTTATGTTGACGCTGATATTCCTTCAGCAACCAAGTTAGGGCGAGACCTTTATTGCAATTACCACCAATATGTAAAAATCTGCCACCGCTGACGGGATGGACCCCTAAACGACGTAAATTGATAATAAAGCTTCGCAATTGCTCGTCACTTCCTTTCCACAACAAAGGTTCGCCAAATTGGCGTTGTGATGAGAGCAAGGCATCTTCTTTCGTAAGTCCGGTTAACTCTACGATTCGTTCAATTGACATATTCGTAAATGATTCAAAAAGATGACCATGCTCAGATGAGACTTTTTTGATGATCCCTAACCAATAACTTCGTTTTGAACTAAATGATTTGACCCAAAAACCATCTTGCCAAACTGAACCTTTCGGCTTCTCTGGTAGAAAATCTTTATTAATAAAAATAGCAGCACCATTTTCTACAATAAAAGGACCACTCAGTGCCAGTTTTTTACGCAATTGCAATACTTCAGCAAACGTTTTACTGGTATTTGGAATGATTGGAATATCGTGCCCTAAGAGCCTTTCCATACAAACCATGGCATCTTTATGCTCATAGCTATAGTGATCTAAAAGTGTGCCGTCCAAGTCGGTAAAAATGAGGACTTGTCTGTTGTATTTACTAATTAATTCACTTGGCATTATGTCTACTTTTAGTAATGTTTCTTGTGTGGTCTAATTCAAATATAAAATCAGCATGATTACCCTGTGTACACAAAGTGTGTTGAGTTAACCTCTGATAATATTGAATAAATATAAAAATATCTTCATCACTCATTATATTGGGTGCGTTACCAACGCGTTGTTTTAAATTTTCTTCCTGTTGAAGACGCCATTCATACACGGCATCAAAACTAGGTGCTTGCAAAAACACCCAAGTATTCATCTGTGCATATAGAGGGGTATAAGTATTTTTAAGAGTTGAATTAACGTAGCGGCGCCAAGTGCCATCGCAATCGTGTTTTTGTTCGAGTTCATTGACCGCCGTATCCAATGATTTCTCTTCTTGCGCTTGCGTTCCCCAGCACCAACCTTCTATGATAACTATATCAACGGGTGATAC
>Ga0307488_10002221_pt1 | contig 16390 bp, 18 predicted proteins | sample SB02metaG_FD_202248 | JGI IMG/M metagenome (GOLD analysis project Ga0307488, IMG submission 202248) | Sea-ice brine microbial communities from Beaufort Sea near Barrow, Alaska, United States - SB 0.2 | ecosystem: Environmental > Aquatic > Marine > Coastal | place: USA: Alaska | collected... | reverse complement strand
GTCAATTTATGACTTTATCATTTCATATTAAAAAGTTACTTCCTATTTGGAAAGGTGGTATGATTCTAACCGATGATGCTGAAGCAGCAGATTGGTTTAAGAAAGCAAGATATGAAGGTAGAAGTGAAAAGTACTATAAGGATGATGATATTACATTTCATGGTTGGAATATGTATATGACTCCACAACAAGCTGCACATGGATTATCTATGTTTCAAAACTACCCAGAAAGTATGAGTGATTTAGGTGAAGATAATGGTTATAGAGATTTAACCGAATTCACTATATTCAAAGATACTAAAACAATAGAATAATGAAAATAGCACTATGTTTATCTGGTTATTTTAATTCACCCAAATCTCCCAATTCATTTGGAGAGGATGGATTTGAGTACATTAAAAAGCACATTCTAAATGGTAATACAGTAGATGTGTTTATACATAGTTGGGATATATCAAGTAAAGATATTATAGAACGATTATATGATAATCTTATAAAAGATTCCATATTTGAAACACAAATTGATTTTAAACCAATATTCAACCAAAATGGATTAGATAAATTCCCACCACATGGTACATCATTTTGGAATATATTTTCCCAATATTATTCAGTACAAAAATCATTTGAATTAATGATAAAATCTAAAGTAAATTACGATTGTGTTATAAAAAGTAGATTTGATTTGGGTAGAATCAATAGAGATACATCTGGGAAAGGTGGAGTAAATCCATACCCAGTACAATGTATTAATTTTAATCCAAATTTAGATATGAATAATTTTTACATAGCTGATTGGCAATATTTGGAAACTGAAGGACCTGCTGACATGTGGTTTTACTCAAATTATGAAAATATGAGAAAATTCGGAGATGTTTTTAATATTTTATCAAATGATATAAAGGTTGGTTCTCCATATGAAACTTGGGCTGGTGGTACTGATGGTGGTATCGTTAATGGAATTAAAGGGTGGAAGTGGTTTTTAACAAAAACTAAGTTATGGGATAAAAAACAACCATTACAAAGTGTTTGGGAATAAATAAAAAATAAAATAAATGAGAATATTAAAAGGTGGTTCATTAAGTAAAACTGGAGTTATTGATGAAAAGTATGTTAGAAAAGAAGTTGATTTACATACCGATATTGAATATGGGTATAATCGATGGTATTCTCAGCTAAAGAGATTACAGAGATACAACGAAATGTTTCCTGATTTATTTATACCTGTACTTGATTTTGGTGTGGGTGATTCATATTATGATAATAAGCAATGTGCATATTATACTATGCCATATATGGCTGATTCTATGAATGGATATGAATATTTGAATTCAGTAAACACACAGGAAGAAGCAACCGCATTCTTTAATAAATTACAAGCATCAATTAAACCAATGTATGATAGTTTTAAATTAAAATCCAATTCCGGTGGATTTGATTTATATAAGAATTCTGATATTGATAGGCCATTATTAATGGCAAATAAAAATACTACATTTAGTAATTTTATAAAATATGATAGTATAAATTTTATTGGAGAAGATATACCATCGTTTCATAAAAATATAAATATTTTCTATAAATTGATGTCTAAAAATTATGTAAACCCAACTGAGTGTTTTACACATGGAAATTTAACATTAGAAAATATACTATACGAACCACAAAAAGAAAAAATATGGTTGATAGACCCATATGATGAAACTACGATAGATTCTGATTTAGCAGAGTATTCTCAATTATTACAATCATCTAATTCATTATATGAATATTATAATAATAAAGATTGTAAAATCGTAGAAAATAATATCATAATGGAAAACATAAATATACCAAATGGAATACGTTGGTTTAATGATGAATTGACCAAATTCATAAATACTAATTATTCAAAGGAAGAGGTAATATCAATAAAAATATTGGAAATATCTCAATTCATTAGAATGATACCATTTAAAATAGAAAAAGATTTAAATAAAGCTATATTCTTTTATGGACTAGCTTCTAACTTATTAAATAATTTGATAAATGAAAAATAACTGGAAAATCGATACAAGTAACCCTATAACATATACCATATCACAAATTGAAAATATGTTTGATGTGGATAATGTAAAATTACTTGATTATATTGGTGATTTAAAACAAAAAAAGCTATTGGTGATAGATGCAAACGTTGCAACACATTATCTTACTGACATAACAAATTACTTCGAAGAAAATAATATACCATACCAATCAGTACTATTGGATGGAGGTGAATGTAATAAGAGTGTAGACAATCTATTTATCTTATTGGAGAAAATGGAAAACTTCGGACTTACTAGACGTGATATTTCCCTTATAGGGATAGGTGGAGGTGTAGTACTTGATTTAGTAGGTTTAGCCGCAAGTATGTACCGTAGGGGTATTCCATATCTAAGGATACCAACTACCTTACTTGGTATAGTTGATGTTAGTGTAGCAGCTAAAACTGGTATAAACTATATGACACGTAGAAATCGATTAGGTTCATATTACCCACCCGTAGCATCTTTATTAGATACTACATTTTTACCAACATTGGAACCAATAGAAATAAGTTCTGGTCTTGGTGAGATTATAAAGATTGGAGTTATCGCAGATTTGGATTTGTTTAATATTTTATATAATTTCGGTGATATTCTATATAATAATAATTTCAATCACCATACATCACATGAGGTAATTCATAGGGCTATATCTGTTATGAAAAGCCAATTGGAACATAATTTATGGGAAACTGATTTGAAGAGGTCTATGGATTTTGGACACTCATTCAGCCCTATAATAGAAATGAAGAGTTTAGAAACTGATAATGTACCTAGTTTAAGTCATGGACATGCAGTTGCTATTGATATATTATTTTCGTGTTGTTTATCATATAAGAGGGGGTATCTAACTAAAGAAGATTTGGATAAGGTATATGAAACCTCAAAAAAATTAGGATTACCAACAGACCATCCAATGTTTTATGATATAAATATCTTATGGGAAAGTCTAAGTGATACTATAAAGCATAGAAACGGAAACCAGAATTTACCAATACCTAATGGATTGGGTTCACATATATTTTTGAATGATGTAACATTCGATGAGGTAATTACTATAATTAATATATTCAAAGATATAAATGAAAAATAAAACAATTTTAATAACAGGTGGAACAAGTGGAGTGGGTAAGGAAATGGTTACTCATTTTACAAAGCTGGGTTATGATATATACACACTCGGTAGAAATAGTGATAAGGTAAATTTCCCATGTAAAAGTGTTGATATATCAAATGAGAGTGAAATTATTAATTTCATTAATGAAATCGATAATATAGATATTTTAATAAATAACGCAGCAATATATCAACGTTCTGACTATGATAATATTAAACAATCGGATATTAATTCAGTAATAGATATAAACCTAAAGGGTTCTATTATGGTTACATTACATTCGATTACAAAAATGAAACGTGGTAGAATAATAAATATAAATTCAGTAGCTGGTCTAAGTGGTATTAAGAACCAATCTTTATATAGTGCATCCAAAGCAGGATTGAAAGTATTTATGGATTCATTATCACAAGAATTAATAGAAAAGGGTATATTGATAAGTAATATACATCCGGGTGGTATAAATACCGAGTTATGGAACTCTGGTAATAAGTATCCTGGTGATGTTACTAAGTTGTTAGACCCAAAGGATATAATTAACACAGTAGACTATATAATTGGTCTATCTGATAATGTTGTGGTAAAAGATATCACAATATTTCCAACAAATGAATGGCACTAAACAAATATAGCAATGGATTTATTTTTAACAATGGCAGGTGAATATAGTAGGTTTAAAAATGAGGGTTATCAAATACCTAAGTTTTTGTTACCTTGGGGACACAGAACAATTTTATCGGAATTACTAAATCAGTTTATGGATTATAAATTTGATAATATATATTTGATAATGCATAAAAAGGATATGGATTATTATAATCATATTCAAAAAACGTGTGATTATTATACTTCTGGAAATTTTAAGATAATAGTAATCGATGATACAAATAGCCAATCAGAAACACTCTTGCGGGGGATTGAGAAAAGTAATTCCCAAAGTAGGTTTATTGTACATAACATAGATACTATATTATATAACAGAGATTATTTAAGAATAAATAATGAATTGAATAATGCAGATGGGTATATAGATTTATTTTCATCTCAAAATCATAAATATAGTTATGTACTACGTGATAATAATACTATAACTAATATTTCTGAAAAGATACTAATATCTAATGAAGCAACATCAGGCTTATATGGATTTAGTTCTACCGAAACATATCGTAAATATTATGTAGATGGTTATATAAGTCAAATATATGATAAAATGATAAAAGATGATAAGCGTATTGTGAGTGGTGATGTACATAATGATAATGATACGATAGTGTTAGGAACACCACATGAATATACTAATTTAGTTAAATTAAAATTAAGATAAGCTAGTATGAATGTACCAATAGTAGTTTATACACACACCGATATGGTTGATACTTGGGAGATGTTCTTCGGTCAACTTAAAAAGTATTTACCTAACAACAAAGTATATGTGGTGGTTGATAAAGAACATTCAAAATTATCACAATATGTACAATTAACATATGATGATAGCAAACCATATACCGAACGTTGGAAAGAAGTACTACCTCAGATTAATGAAGAAACCATTTTGTTCTTGCATGAGGATATGGTATTATTTGGTGAGGTAAAGTTAGATTATATTGAAAGGTATTATGATTTGGTAAAAAGTGGAAAGGTTAGTTCAATAAAGCTTATCAATACCATTACCAACAAATCATCATCTGATATAGATAATACTTTAGTGGAAAGTACATTTTCTATCCAACCTACTTTGATAAACCGAAAAGATTTCGTATCTTTGTTGAATTCAGTACCATCTTTAAACATATGGGATTTTGAAGGAGCAGTTGAATCCATCGCACATCACTATATGGTAAGATTGGGTAATGAAAAACAACGGGGTATGTATCATTGTGATAGTAGTGTATTCCCTTACATAGCTACGGCTATTAATAAAGGTAAGTGGAATATGAGTGAGTATAGAGCAGAATTGGATAAATTATTTGGGAAGTATAATATCAACCCATTTGAAAGAGGAATAGTATGAAAACAAAATTAGTGATTTACGATTTAGATGGTGTATTGGTTGAGGCTAAGAACATCCACTTTGATGCATTGAACGATGCATTAGGAAACGAATATGAAATCAGTTGGGCTGAACACCTATCAACTTATGATGGTTTAAAAACAAATCAAAAGTTAGAGATGTTGAGTGAGAACAAAGGTTTACCAACTGAACAACATTCTGATATTTGGGAAAAGAAGCAAAAGTACACATTACAAATGTTGAAAGAGTTGAAACCAAATGCAGAATTACAATCACTAATGAGTTCATTGGTTGATGATGGGTATAAGATAGCAGTTTGTTCCAACTCAATCAGAAAGACTGTATTGACAGTTCTATCTAAATTGGGTATAATGGAGTATATGGATTTAGTTATCTCTAATGAGGATGTTAAGAACTCAAAACCACATCCAGAAATGTATTGGAAGGCAATATCAATGATGAGTTGTTTACCACACGAAACTTTAATCGTAGAAGATTCACCATACGGATTACTTGCAGCATCACGTTCTAAATCTCACGTATTGAGAGTAAAGAATCCAGATGAAGTAACTTATGATACAATCTATAAAAAGTTAAACGAAATAGAAATGGGTAAAACAAATGATAAACCAAAGTGGAAAGATGAAAAGTTAAACGTATTGATTCCAATGGCGGGAGCTGGGAGTAGATTTGTTGATGCTGGTTATGTATTTCCAAAACCATTAATTGAAGTTGATGGTAAACCTATGATACAGGTTGTAGTTGAAAATCTAAACATTGATGCAAACTACATATATGTAGTTCAGAAATCCCATAGAGAGAAATTCAACTTAGATACACTACTTAACTTAATTACACCAAATTGTACAATAGTAGAAGTGGATGGTGTAACTGAAGGAGCTGCTTGTACTGCTTTATTGGCTAAGGAATTTATTGATAATGGTAATCCATTGTTCTTCGCTAATTCTGACCAATTTGTAGAATGGGATTCAAATGAGTTCTTCTACAAAATGAATGAGAATGATTGTGATGGTGGTATCCCAGTATTTCATTCAACTCACCCAAAGTGGAGTTTCGCAAAATTGGATGATGACGGATTTGTAACTGAAGTGCAGGAAAAGAACCCAATATCCGATTTAGCAACAATTGGATTCTATTATTATAAGCATGGTTCTGATTTCGTTAAGTACGCTGAAGAAATGATTGATAATGATATCAGAGTAAATGGTGAATTCTATGTAGCACCAGTTTACAATATTGCAATTAAGAGTGGATTGAAAGTAAGAACATTTGATACACCTAAAATGTGGGGATTGGGAACACCATCAGACCTCCAATATTATTTAGATAACTATATTAATAAAAAGTAATGACAAATTATCAAAGAATAACATTCGTAATACCTTGTAGAAGTAATCTACCATATCTACAACAAGCCGTAGGTTCTATTGAAGAACACTATGGTAGTGAACATGATATCGTAATATTGGATGATGCTTCTGATGATAATAGTTGGGAGTGGATTGAAAGTTATGCAGATGGTAAAGATAATATCATCACATATAGAAACGATAGTGGTGATAGAGTTGGGCATACTGTATTGTATGATGTTGGTTTTAAGTTGGCTAAGACTCCAATTGTATCAATATTACATTCAGATATGGTAGTAACACCAATGTACGTTCAGAATACATTAAAACACCTTACACCAATGAGTGTAGTATCGGCAACTCGTATCGAACCACCTCTACATCCACCTGGGCCTGAAAAGTACGTTAGGAACTTTGGCATGGAAGTGGATGAGTTTACTAATCAGAAAGATGAATTCTTAGAGTTTGTAAATTCTAAAGAGTTGATTGATAGAGATAAAACATCAATGGGTATCTTTGCACCTTGGGTAATGTATAAAGAAGATTTTACATCAATCGGTGGACATGACTTCTTATTCGCACCTATGGAATTGGAAGATTCTGATATCTTCAATAGATTTCATTTAAATGGATATAAGCTAATTCAGAGTAGAGATGCATATGTGTATCATATGACTTGTAGAGGAAGTAGGTTTAAAGATGGTATTGAAATTGAAAAAGAGATTCCATTACCTGATGGAACTATTTGGTACAAACCAAAAGATTCAGAAGAATATACAAAACTAAGACAAACTAAGTTCAAAGAGTGGTGGAGAAAATGGCATATTGATGTGTTGCATGATGATAATATGTTACCAATTGTACCAAAACGATACAATACAGGTTTTGTTGTTAAAAATTGTAATACACAGCTATTATCAATATTAGAACCTTGGTGTGATACTATATATGTAGATTGTGAATATGGTGCTTATGTAGCATTGGAAAATAAACAATCTGAATATGATATAACTGATAGAGTTAAACCATTTGATAATGAAAAAAATAATGATATAATCATTTCGTTTGATGCAACTAAAATCACACAAGAACATTTTGCTGAGTTTATTAAAAGGTTACCTTTTATAATTGAAGAAACTAATTCAATTGGTAATTTTGATTGGGATATATTTGGGATAAATATAGTATCGTTAAAAACTATTAATATGATTAAACCTCACTTCAAAAACGTATTTTAATGAGTAAGAAAACCTTAGTGTGTATTCACATCATGCCAAATGAAATAGAGATGTTTCAGAACTTTATGATTCAATATCGTAAGGCACTTATGTATTGTAAGGATTATGAGGTGTACATAAAGGCAACTTTAAACCTAAATCCAAAATTGACTGATTGGGATAAAAGTGAATTAAAGCAAGATTATTTTATTAAGATATTTAATGAACAATTTCAATACAAAGAAATACATCAACTTAATGAAATAATATTAGATGATTCTATGTGGGGTACGACTCAACAAAAAAGAGAATCGATTAAGATTGATTACTTTGACCAATTTGTATTTGTAGATACTGATATTGTTCTACATGAACATCAATTGATGTATCAACTTAAAGCATCTGAACCATTAAGTGGTAAGTACATTGTATCACCATCATTACCTAAATGGTTTGATGGTAGTTGGGATGTATTGACTTGTAGTGGTATGGAAAATGTTGATTTCAATACCAAAGAAACATTGGCAAGTGTACATCTACAACAACCAACTGAGTTGAGCATGAAACAAACACCCTATATCAAATTCGGATGTGGTATGCACACATTATATTCTAAAGAGTTTTGGGAGTTCATTGGAATACCTGAATCATTTGGAGGATATGGACCCGAAGATACCTTTGGAATGGGTGCGGCAACTAATGCAAATGAACGTGGATATAATATCAAACAATATGTGTTGGATGGGTTATACATCTCAGAAGATTACTTTAATAGAGAACCATCTATAAAAGATAAAATAGTAAAATCTGATTTAAAAACTGATTTCTACGAAACAGCTAAATCACATTACACACAAGAAATGTTACAATTCATCAGTACACTTTAATCGTTTCTATTCAATATCAATATTTATACCCAAATAGGTTATGTTAATTGGTTACTTAAATTAACTAAACAAACATATTATGGCATTTAAAGATATTTTTAAAGACAAGAACGATTATAACGAAAAAAACATTGTAGGATTCGCATCATTCGCAGTAATGGCAGTATTCGCAGCAGCGGATATCATAACTGGAATTATTGGTACTGAACTAATAATAGATGATACTGTATTCAATTCATTCGTAATTATTACTTTAGGCTCTTTTGGAATCGATGGTGTAACCAAGATATTTAAAAAAGACGAACAAAAATGATAAAAGGTAACCTCAACCTATTGGGGTTACGGAATCATTAAATAAAATTATCTTTATATTTATTGTAGAGGTAGTATAAAATAATAAATTATGAAATTAATAGAACAACATTTAATTGAAAAGTTTGAGGAAAGATTTACCATTGAACAATTGGTAGAAGCTGGTATTCCTAAACTTTACATGAAAATGGAAGCAGTTAAAAAAGTTATTAAGGAGTTAGAAGCCGATAGAAAGAAAGTGGTGGCACCTTATAATACTGAGAAGGACCCTACTAAGAAATTAAAACTTCTTAATATCCTAAAAGATTTAACTAAAAAAATAAACGCACGTAGAAAGAATCTTATCCAAATGCAAGATATGGAAGATAAGTATGTTTCTAAATTAGGTGTAGATGATGAGCTAAAATTGGAAGATACTGATATCGGACATCAGGATGATGAACCGGGTATGTTAAGAGCTGATTTAAGTACCATCGAACGATACGCAGATGAGTTGGGAGAGATGATGGTTGAGTTTGAAGAAAGTGGCAAAGAGATTGACTTACCACATTGGTGGCAAGCTAAAGTTATCAAAGCAAAAGATTACCTAATAGGTGCAAAACATTACCTTAGAGCAGAATTAGAAAAAGGAAAATAACAACAACTATGCAAACTGAATCATTATACGCAGTATTTATCACATTAGCCACAGTCTTAGGTTCAGCCGGAGCTTGGAGGTTTTATGAGAAACGTGCTCAATACAAAAAAGAAGAAGAAGATTTCATCAAAGATGATTGCGCAAAGCGTATTGATAGGCTGGAGGAATTATTGGAACGTAGCTCAAACGAAAAAGATGACTTACGAGAAAAGATATTACAACTCACAAAGGATTTAGCAGAACTTAGTGTTAAAGTACAATATTTAGAAAAAGAAAACCTAAGATTATTAGAATTAAATAATCAGGCTTTTATGAATCAAAATTTGGATAAGTTAAAATAATTTCGTATATTAGTATGTTGATAAAAGAGCAAGAAGATATGATAGCACGAAGTTTACTTACTGAAAAAAAGAGTTTAAGAGTTTTTGATTTTGATGATACTCTTGTAAAAACAACTTCATTCATATACATCACTCATTCGGATGGTAAAAAATCAAAACTAACTCCGGGTGAATACGCAGTTTACAATGAAAAGGATGGTGATGATTTTGATTTCTCAGATTTCAACAAAGTTAAAGACCCAAAGGAAATAAAAAGTATTACTAAGATTTTAAGAAGGGTAATGATGAGCAGTGGTGGTAGTGGTGTTTATATCCTAACTGCTAGAGCAGCATACAAACCTATTAAGAAGTATCTAAAAGATATTGGAGTAAATTCCAACAAAATATATGTAGTAGCATTAGCATCCAATAACCCAAAAGATAAAGCAGATTGGATAGAAGATAAAATCGATAACGAAGGTTACGATGATGTGTATTTTGCTGATGACTCCAAAAAGAACGTAGATGCAACTAAGAAGATGTTGAGAGGTAAGGATGTACGTTGGCGAGTTCAACATATAAAACACTAAAAAACCATATTTATAATATATGATTAAGTTAACCGACATATTGAACGAATCTGAAACTATTTCTGATTTAAAGAAAATTGAGTCAAGTATCAAAAAGAAACTTGGAAGTAAAGTTACTACAACATTTGCAACGAATAAGCGTAAAAGAGGACCAAAAAGTTATGAAAAGAATCATCCGATTCTTATTATTAATAAGGGAATCCGTAATAAAGAAATAAGTGTAACAATTGGTGGAGATTATGAAATAGAATATGGTTGGGAAATAACAGGTCCTGGTTTTGAATTCAATTCGTTTAAATCTTGGGATGATACAGGAATCATAAAATATATATTAAAAAAGTTAAATTAACTAAAGTATGAAAATCAATATTAAAGCAGGTGGTAAAACTCACAAAGTTGAGTTTAAGTTTATACCCCAACTAAAAAACAAAGGGTTAATCGCTATGGCAAAAAGTTCTAAAGAATTGGATGCACTTCAGTTAGCTATCGCAGATAGAGCTGGTGGTGATGAACTGATTGATTATATCATATTAAAAGAATTAGATAAGAAATTAAAATTACCTGTTGAAATTGACCATAGTTATGATGGAGCTGGATATGGATTTGTATTTGATTTCTACACAATAGCAAAAAAACTAAATTAAGATGGCAAAACCAAAGATGCAAACAATCACTCGTAAGGATTGGGATAAGAAACATAAAGATTTTAAACTAATCGGTAAGGATAAGATTCCTTACATTATGGTTTATGATAATGGTACAAAGTTAATCCCAGTAAAAATCATAGAGGGTGAAATTGAAGAAAGTGTTGCATCGGCAATAGACCAAATTAGACAAGATTCAAAAGATATTAGAGATTTCTTAAAGAAGGTATTTTCGGATAGTGATTTCAGAGCAATGAAAAACGATAAAGATTTCGTTCAGTATCTTAAATCAATATATGAAGGAGTATCGGTAAACGAAGGAGATGGTTTATGGGCAAACATAAGAGCTAAGAAAGCTAGAGGTGAGAAACCTGCACACAAAAACTCAAAAGCTCATAAGGATGCAGTTAAAGCAGGTGACAAGATTAACAAAGAAGAATCAGTAGTAAATGAATTTGATACATCTGTTAACAAACGAAGAGCTGGTGCTGAATTAAAACAAAAATTAAAAGGTAAGCGTTCTGATGGAATGGGTAAATATACCGCTACTATCTATGGATTGGATTCAAAAGGTAAACGAGTTGAATTAAAAAGTTTAAACGATTTAAACAAATACTCTAAATTTGAGTTAGATGAATCAGTAAACGAAGGTTTAAAGCATAATGATATGTACACTATGTTAGATATCGCTGCTGGGTATAGTTCAACACAAGACCAAGCTGCAAATCAAATGTGGAGTGATGAGCAAGATTTATACGATTACTTAAAATCAGACCATATTCCTAAAAAATATCATAAGAAATTTCACAACGATATTAAGAGAAGATTCAAAGATATAAAAGAATCAGTAGTTACTGAAGGTAGAAGTATTAACGCTATCTCAAAACTACAACAAAAGAACATTGATGATATTGCTAAGGCATTAGATTTCTATAAGAAAAATAAAGATACAGATAAAAAGGAAGCTTTCATAAAGGTTCTTAAAAAACTTGGTGATGAAAAGAAGAAGTTGGCTAAGGAACTTGATGATAAAGTTAGTGGTATGTATAAGGATGCTGAATACAAAGGTGAATCAGTAGTTACTGAAGCTGGTGATACAAAAGCAACTCTAACAAAAAGAAGAGCAAATTTGGTTAAATCAAACGAAAGATTTGGTAACTTAGAATCAAACCCCAATCGTAGAAAAAAGATATCTGTTAATAATGCAGAAATTAAATCAATTGACTCTAAATTGAAATCGTTAAGTAAAAACGAATCAGTAGTAAACGAAGGTAAATTCAAAAAGGATGATTTAGTTTATAATAAAAGAACTAAGACTGTTGGTATCGTAAGATTAGGTGATGATAAATCAGGTGAAGTGAAAACTGATGCTGATGGTAATGTGGATGTAGATGAATTGGAAAAATATAATCCAATTAAAAACAAACACCAAAACAATGCAAAGGTTGCACCATCTACTGAAAAGGAAGTAAGTAAGAGAGGTTTATTTAATCCATTCAAAAACGAATCAGTAGTTACTGAAGCTAAAGAAGATGATGTTATCATTCAATTAAGAAAAATTGTAAAAGATAAACAAAACGCTTTAGTAGTTGATACTAAATCAAAGAAGAAAGTAAGAGTAGATATGCAATCAGCATCTCTAATGGTTCAAGTATACGATGCACTTAAACAACAATCTAATAAAGATAAGTTTGTAAAGAGTGGTATTGTAGCAATGGGGCATATGGCATACAAACTTATGAAGAATGAATCAGTAAATGAAGCTAAGGATGAGATATATTTCAAATCTTATACTCATGCTATTGAAGCTGCTGAAGTAATGGCTGGTAAAAAAGGGTACACTATTGAAGATGATGAGTTGTTCAACAAAGTAGGTATGAATTCAAAAAGACCTTCAGTTGGTAAAACAACTAAAGTAAATTTGGAATTACTTAAAAATGGTAAACCTCAAAAGAAAATGTTACACATTCAAGTATATGGTATGAAGAATGGGTACGAATTGAACGCATACATAAACTAATTATATTAATTGTTACAATATGAGTAAACCAAAGGCTAGAGTTTCTGTTGAAGTCCGTAAAGGTGATATCAATAGGGCTTTAAAAATCTTCAAAAGAAGGGGGTTTGATAGTGGACATATCCAAGAATTAAAGGATAGGAAAGAATACACTAAACCAACTACTTCTAAACGAAGAGAAAAGCAAAAGGCTATTTACATACAGAAGTTGAAAACAATTGAAGATAAAGATGAAAGGGGTGACTTAAACGAAACTCCCGATAAAAAAAGTAAAAGGAGATAAACTATCATGGCAGACAATATTAAAATATCCGCATTAACCGAATTAGTATCTGGTTCAATTACTGGAACTACCATAGTTCCTCTTGTTGACGGTGGGGTAACTCTAAAAGCACAAATGTCATCATTAAAGGCATTTACAAATTCAGATGTTGCAACTGATGTAGAATTAGCTAATCAGATTGCTAGTGTAAACAATACTATTAGTGGTTTGGGTACTGATGATATTTCGGAAGGTACTGCTCAATTTTATACTGATGCTAGGGTTAAAACTAAATTAGATACAGAAGGTGTACTAAGTGGTTCTTTTCCTGCTGGATATAACTTAGGTGTTGTAGGTGGGGGAACATCAGTAAGTACTGTTGATTCTATCACTGTTTACGGAGCTACTGTAACTGATAATGGTAGTGGTGATATTGCATTATCAATTGATAGCGGTTCACAATTAAATCTACAAGTATCGGATGGTTCAACTACTGTAACTGATGTAGATAGTATTTCTGTAACTGGTGGAACTGTAACCGATAATGGTTCCGGTGATGTAACCCTAACAATACCTGTGGCTGATGTATATTCATTAACTGTTTCAGATGAAAGGTTAGAATCAATTGCAGATGTTACCCAAATAAAATTAGTTGGAGCAATTGTTGATGATTCTGGTAGTGGTATTATACAGGTAACAATTGATGGAAATGATGTTAGTTTATTAAACACATTTACTGGTTCAATTGATAGTAGAGTAAACGTATTAGAGATTGCAGATGATGTTAGTGAATTAAATATATTTACTGGTTCATTCTCATCTTCTATGGAAGGTAGAGTAACCACATTGGAAAGTGCTGGTGGGGGTGGTGAAGCAACTCCAGAAGGTACAATAAGTAGTTCACAACAAATAACTGATTTTGGATTTGTTTCATCATCTAGGAAATTCGATGGATTGGGGTTAGTTAGTATAATCTCAGCTAGTAACGACCCTGATGAAACTATACAAATACAAGTTACACCGGGTGGTGGTGGAGCAGATGGAGTTGCATATGATAATAATTTTCACATTATATCTCAATCATCAACCTTACCTGGTCAATCAAATATAATCTTAACCGATGTAAAATTAGGTATTGGATTAAATGATTTTAAATTTATAGATTTCTCAGAATCATTGGATAGTAGATTTGGTTCTGGTGGTGGAAGTGATTATATTTCCAATGTAGCATTTTCAGAAAATCAATTAACATTCACAGGTAATAATAATGGATTCAACGGAGTGGTTGGGTTATCAAGTGGTATTGTATCATCATCAACTCAAATTACTGAGCTTGGTTTTGCAAATACATCGGATATAAATGAGGCATATATAAAGGATAGATTACCACAAGATTTAATATCTGGTTCTGAACAAATTACTGATTTTGGATTCGCTTCAAATGAAAGTACTTCATCATTAGCATCTAAGGATGCTATAACAGGTTCATTCACCGAACTATCAGCATCACTTTCAGCTAGAATTGGTAATGAAGGTAGTGGTATTACTGAAGCTAGATTAGGTGAAGTAACCGCATCTATGTTAAATGGTGGTTCGGTTGATGGTAATGATAATGTAGTAACATTAGTTTCTTCATCACAACAAATAACATATTCAGGTGTAACAGATACTCCATACTTTATAGGAGATGGTGTTACGATAACAAGTGGTTCCGATACATCAAATATACCTTACTTCAACTTATCAGCTGGAAGTGATAGTTATATATTAGCACATACCGCATCGTTGAATTACCACTCAGCATCTATATCAGCATCAGTTGATGCATTGATAGTAGATAGTGGTTCATTCTCAGAAAGAGTAACGGCTGTGGAAGTTAGTAGTGGTACTGCAAGATTCGATAGTTTAGAAGCCAGAACTGGTTCGGTTGATAATAGTATTAATGAATTAAATACATTTACAGGTTCGTTCTCAGCATCAGTTGCTCAGAGAATTGATGATGTAGCAGGAGCTGGTGGAGGAGCTGATTATGTTTCAAATGTAGTATTAAATGGTACGGACTTAACCTTTACTGGACAGGGTGGTGGATTTAATAGTAGTGTTGATTTGGCATCATTATCTACTGGAGGTGGTACTGATTTAACTGAAGCATCTTATGGTTTAATCTCACAATCATATGATTTATCAACAACTAATTTAGAAATTGGTAACGTTGTTATTGGTGGAACCAGTGGTGATGTAACACTAAGTACTGTATCAGAATCGTTTGATACTAGGATAAACGCAATCAATGGAGCTACTGAATTAAGTGGATTAAGTGATGTTGGTACTATAACTAACGATGTAGCAGATGGGGATATACTTTTATATGATTCGGTTGAGCAAGAATTTACACATAGTAAGGATTTAACTGGTGATTATAAAATAACTGGTTCATTGGATACCAAAGGTTCTATGGGTCTTAGTGGTTCGTTAACTGTAATAGGTACAGTAACCGCTGATTCATTTGTAGCAGGAGATGTAGGTACACCAACAATTGATTCAGCTACTGATTTAGATTTATCAGCTACCAATTATATTACTATTGATGCTGGTAATCAAATTACAATTACTACTCCAAGTAGATTACAACTCTCAGCATCATATGTTTCAATTAGTGATGTACTTACAATAGAACAAAGATACGATACACCTACATTAGGTGATGTACCAACTGGTAGTATCATTGTATCTGCGAGTGTTGATAGACCTAAACCCTGGATGTGGGATGGGTTGGATTGGAATCCATTTTATTAATCCCAACTAACGTATGGTAACGTATAATGTAATATTACATAAAGGTGTAGATTATCAATCCTTTTGGGATGATATGGAAAACGAAAACGATGGGGGTAATTTATATATCCCCAATCGAACAGTTGATTCACCTAATCA
>Ga0307488_10002220_pt1 | contig 16395 bp, 10 predicted proteins | sample SB02metaG_FD_202248 | JGI IMG/M metagenome (GOLD analysis project Ga0307488, IMG submission 202248) | Sea-ice brine microbial communities from Beaufort Sea near Barrow, Alaska, United States - SB 0.2 | ecosystem: Environmental > Aquatic > Marine > Coastal | place: USA: Alaska | collected... | reverse complement strand
ACGGTAAAACCACTCAAGGTAGTGACTCCAACCGGCTTTGGTCATGGTGACAGGCTGGTCGATCCACCCTCCCTCCAAGTCAGGCCGCCGCACCCGAAAGGCATCTTTCCACATCACCGAGGTTCCTTGGGGAACGAAGAGAAACAAATAGGGCTGCTCTTCATAAATCAACTGCTGGAGCTGGCCGCACATCGCGATAATTTTCTCGCGGTCAAATTCTTCACGGATGGCCTCGAGCAAGCGGTCGGCCTCCTTGCTTTGATATCCCACCATGTTCAACCGCTCCGGCTCGGTCTGGGTCGAATGCCAAATCTGGAATTGATCGAAACCTTGACCCAGCATCCAGCCGAGAACGATGGCGTCAAATTCGCCCTGATTGACAAAGCGCTTGAGGAAAACCGCCCACTCGTACATTTCGACGGTTACTTCAATGCCCACGGCCAGCAGATTTTCTTGGACCAAGGTTGCGATATCACTGCGCACCACATTGCCATTGTTGGTGATAAGGGTGAAGGCAAAGCGCTGGCCGTCTTTCACCCGGATTCCATCGGGGCCGGGCTTCCATCCCGCCTGGTCAAGCAAGCGCCGAGCCTCGGCTGGATCGTAGGCGAGGGGCTGCACTTGGGAATTAAAGAACCACATTTCCGGAGTAAAAATTCCGGTGCTTTGCTCTCCGTAACCGTAGAGGACGTAGCGGATCATCTGACCAATATTGACCGCGTGGGCTAAGGCCTGCCGCACCGGCAAATCCTGAAACATCGGCCGACGCAAATTCCATCCGATATAGTTGTAGGAATTACCCGGAGCAGAAAAAACATCGAACCTAGGGTCCTCCTGAAAGGTTCCCACGGCCCATGGATCAGCCGCCCAGAAGTCGACTTGGCGCGTCTCGAAAGCGAGGCGTAGGGTCAGAGGATCCGGCAGGGTCCGAAAAACAATCCCGTCGAGATGGGGGCGACCACGGAAGTAATCTTGGTGGCGCACCACCCGGACAAACTGGTTGGTCTTCCACTCGGAGAATTTGAATGGCCCGGTACCAACCGGCGCGCGATTGAAAGTGAGCGGCCACTCCTCAGGGGGCATCTCCTCGAGGAGGTGGGCCGGCAGGACTGCGGTCATCCAACTCTCGAGAGCGGGCGAGAACGGGCGGCGGTAGACGACCCGCACCGATTGCGGATCGGGGGCGTCGACGGAGAGGACGAGCTCGTAATCCGGCTTACGCGGAGAAGCCACCCGGTCGTCCATAATCGCCTCGTAAGTGAACCTAACATCATGGGAGGTGAAAGGGGCCCCGTCCTGCCAGCGGACATCAGGGTGGAGGAGGAAGTTCACCTCGGGTTCGGCCAGAAAAAGAGGCGCCGTCACCGTTTCAAGGATAAGACCTTCTTCTCCGAAGGACTGCTCGAGGAAGGCTCTCAACCTCTCCTCCACCTCCTCGGTCTTGCCCAAGAAAACAATCTCTCCCAGGCTTTGGTGGGCCCAGACGCGGACGACTTCGGCAGCCAGATCGACCGCGGCAAACCGGGCCAAGGCATCGCCGAGAGACTGGGGGGCAACCACCGAGAGTGTGCCGACGGGCCGGGGACGGCTTGCTCCAAAGAGAGCGGCCAGTGCCCGCGAATCGGCAACTCCGGGAAGAGAGAGCTCGAGAGTGAGACGGTTGTCTCTCACCTCATAATGCTGCAGATGGAAGGCCTCCCGGTCGACTAATTGGGACTCCATGCTGGCGGCGGCTTGCAGCGCCTCCTCCGCACTGCTGAAAAAAAAGGTGCTGCGCTGGCTCAAGTCCCAGTCGGTTGCGAGGTCTCCCGTAATTTCAAGGTCGGCATTGTATTTGAGCAGACCATTAAAAATCATCCCGGTGACCGAACTGGAGGCAGAGTCGGCTGCCTGAATCGGATTAAGGGTCGAGGGCTCCCCAATGCTACCAATGAAGATTTCGTTTTTTTTGTCGACCGAGACCCGAGCCACCGTCCAGAGAGCCACCAAAGTAATGGCGGTGAGCAAAAGGGGGAGGCCGACAATAAGTATCCGAATCCGAGGCATCCGAGGCATTTTCTCCGTTAAGAATCTCTCCGCGAGCCAAAAGGACAGCTGGTTGAGTGGTTTTGACTTTCCAGAGGGTCAATCCAGACCATTATTGTCCCTCAACTGATGGCCAGCGTAGTTAAAGAAAAGACAGCGACGGAAATTCGCAACCAAACGGGGCTCTTCATCCGCGCCTACCGCATTATGCTTCTGGCTCGGGCCACCGAAGACAAGCTGGCTAGCCTCTATCGTGCTGGGATGATCAAGGGCGGGGTGTTTCTCGGCAAGGGGCAGGAAGCCCTCAGCACCGCATCTTCTATTTTCCTGAAGAAGAAGGATATCTTCGCCCCTCTCATCCGCGACCAAGCCGGCCGCCTCGCCTTTGGTGACACCGTACTCGATACCCTGCGGACCTATCTCGGATCGGCCCAAGGTCCCATGCGTGGACGCGATGGCAACATCCACCGCGGCCGTCCCAAGGAAGGCTACTACGCCATGATTAGCCACTTGGGGGCGATGGTTCCGGTGGTAGCGGGAGGACTCTATGCCCGCCGCCTCCAAGGGGAGGAGGGAGTGGTCGGAGTCACTTCCATCGGAGATGGCGGCACCTCGACAGGAGCCTTCCACGAGGGAATCAATCTTGCGGCGGTGGAGAACCTTCCCCTCGTCGTTGTCGTGGCCAACAACCAGTACGCTTATTCTACCCCGAACCAGAAACAGTTTGCCTGCACCGACCTGCTCGACAAAGCGGCCGGCTACGGCATCACCGGTCACAAGACGGACGGAACGGACCCAACCGCCTGCCTCGAGACTCTCGAATACGCCATCGAGGCGGCCCGGAAGGGAGGTGGCCCGCAGATGGTGGTAGCCAACCTCCTTCGTCTAGTCGGCCACGGAGAGCATGACGACGCCTCCTACGTCGACGAGGCCCTGCGCCAAACCGAGGTAGGGAGAGATTGCCTTACCGTGGGAGCAGAAAAATTGACCCAAAGCGGCCTGGCCAAGGCTGAAGAAATCACCGAATGGAAAAAGGAAGCTCAAGCGGAGGTTGATGCGGCCCTCAACACAGCCCAGCGGGAGCGAGGCCCCGACCCGAGCGAGGAAGACTGGCAAGCCATCTCGACCGACCGACTCCTTGAGGGTCATCTACTCTCCGAATACGAATGAGCATCACCTACCTTGACGCCATCCGCGCTGCCCAGGGAAAAGCCCTCGCCGACGACCCTCGCGTCTTCATTTATGGTCAGGATGTCGGCACCTTCGGAGGCGCCTTCAAAGCGACGAAAAACTTAGCCTCCGAATTTCCCGGACGAGTCATGGACGCACCGATTAGCGAGGACGCCATCGTTGGCCTCGCCATCGGCGCCGCTATCGAAGGAGCCCGCCCCATCGTGGAAATGCAATTTGCCGATTTCTCGACCTGCGGGTTCAACCAGATCGTCAACCAAGCAGCCACCCTCTATTACCGCACCGAGGTGACTTGCCCCATCGTCATCCGTCTTCCCAGCGGAGGGACCCTTGGGGCCGGCCCTTTCCACAGCCAGAGCATGGAGGCAATTTATGCCCACTACCCTGGGCTAATCGTCATGACCCCAGCCACGGTCGAAGACGCCTACAGTATGCTCCTGGAGGCGGTGGCGATCGACGACCCCGTTATTTTCTGCGAGCACAAACTCCTCTACTACCACCTTAAGGCGGAAGAGCTACCCGCCACGGCCATGGCCAGTGGTAAAGCACGAATCGCCCGAGCCGGTCGGGATGCTACGGTGGTGACCTACAGTGCCATGCTCCACGAGTCACTGCAGGCAGCCGAAGAACTGGTCGACGAAGGGTGGCAAATCGAAGTGATCGACCTCCGCACCATCAAGCCTATCGACACCGACACCATCCTTGCCTCGGTTGCCCGCACCGGCCGACTCCTCGCTGTGGGTGAGGCCTGGCCCTGGGGTGGGGTAACCGCCGAAGTCCTCGCTCGGGTTGCCACCGAAGGTTTTGGTCTGCTCGACGCCGCCCCGGTACGGCTCAATGCCAAGGACACCCCTGTCCCCTACCACCCGGACCTGTGGTCCTCCCACCGGCCAACCGCCACTGCGGTGGCGGCCCGCCTCCGCCAACTCCTCACTCAATAATTTCTCATGGCCCGCATCCCTCTCCTCATGCCTCAACTCGGCGAGTCCATCGCCGAGGCAACTATCGTCCGCCTCATTGCCCAGAATGGCCAAGAGGTGACCGGCGACGCCGACGTCATGGAAGTCGAGACCAACAAGGCCGTCATGGGGGTGGTGGCCCCCTGTTCCGGCAAAGTAATCGAACTCAGGGCCGTGGAAGGTGAAAGCTACGCCGTGGGGGCGACCCTCGGCTATCTCGAGGTCGCCGATGAGGACGCCGAACGCATGGGCTACCTCGAGCCGGAAGAAACGGCATCCTCAGGGCAGCCCACCGGATCGATGCCGGCAGGAGCTCCGGAAAAGCCAAAGAAAAAACGGGTGGCCAAACCGGAGATCAAACACTCCGACAAGCCCGAGCCCACCATCCAAGGGCTTCCGGTCCCCGCCCACGCCGGCGGAGCCACCTATCTCTCGCCACGGATGAAAGCACGGATGACCGAACTGGGCCTCAGCGCCGCCGATCTCGCCGGGGTGGCCGGCAGTGGAGCCGGAGGCCGTGTCACCATCGAGGATTTCGAACGATTCATGGTCAACCTCGACCAGCAGAAAATCACCGAGGCCTCGCCCATGCGGGTCGCGGTAGCTGACGCGATGCGCCGTAGTTGGACCCGCCCTCTCGCCACGGTCGTCCTCCCGGTGGAGCTCGACCAACTGCTAGCTCATCGCAAAGCGGCCACGGAAAAAGCAGGAGTTTCGCTCTACGCCTTGCGGGCTCTTGCCATGGCTCTTTCGGAGAACAGCGCCCCTGCCGGGCGCCTCATTGGCAGCCAGGTCATCCATCCCGGTTCGATCGATATCGGCTTTGCCGTCGAGGCCGATGATGGGGTCCTCGTTCCGGTTATCCGCGAAGCGGACAAACATAGCCTCGACGAAATGGTGCCGATGTATGCCCGCCTCGTCGAGTTGGCTCGCCAGCGCCGGCTCACCCCAGCGGACATGGGCCAATGTATCTCCACCGTGACCAATTACGGGACCTTTGGCTTAACTCTGGCCACCCCCATCCCCCTCCCCGAGCAGACGGTACTTCTCGGCCTCGGCGCCGGACGGATCGAACCCAAGTGGGACAAGGAAAAGGAGCAGTTTGTCCCCGTCACCAGTGCGTTCTTCACCTTGAGCTTTGACCATCGGGTGCTCGACGGTGGAGCGGCCGGCCGTCTTCTTACTCGGGTCGCGGAGCTGCTGAATCACCCCACCCAACTTTAGGCGAGGCCGCCTTGAGGGCTGGCTAGAGCCAGGGGGAGACGTCTGCTAGAGCTTCTTCCCCCGGGTCCGGATGACCTCGCGGTACCAGGAGAAGGAATCCTTGGGGGTACGCTGGAATGTCTCGTAGTCGACATGGATAAGCCCGAAGCGCTGCTTGTAACCCTCGGCCCACTCGAAGTTGTCCAAGAGCGACCACTGAAAGTAACCATCCACCGGCACCCCATCGGCGACGGCACGCTTCAGTTCGTGGAGATGGCGGGTCAAAAAATCAATCCGCTGGGGATCATGAACACCACCATCGAGAGCGACCCAGTCGTTGCAACTTAAGCCGTTCTCAGTGATGTAGAGAGGCAGTCCGTAGCGTTCGTGGAGAAACTTCGGTCCCCAGTAAAGACAGGGTGGCGTCACACTCCAATCGAAGGCTGTCCGGGGGTTGCCCGGAGGAAAGGGAATGACCACGGGCTGGCCATCTTTTCCCGCCCGTACCGGTGTGCCTTGGTAAATATTGACCCCGTAAAAATCCATCGGCTGGGAGATGGTGCGGAGGTCGGCCTCAGAATACTTGGGCATTCGTCGTCCGTAGGTTTGGCAGGCCTCGGGGGCCACCCGCCCGAGAACGACGGGATCGCTCCAGAGGCAGTTGCTGAACATATCCCCCTCGACGCAGTTGAAGGTTCCACGCCGAGCCGCCGCGATATCCGCTGGGCGGTTGGTCACCGGGTACTGCACCATCCCGACAGGAGCCCAACCGATCCGGGGAGAGAGCTGACAACCCTGACGCAGGGCCTGCACCGACATGCCATGAGCAAGTTGGACATGGCGCACCACTTTGAGCAGTTTTCCCAGCGGTAGCTTGTCCCCTGGGGCGTGGGTGCCCTCGCTCTGACCTAGGCCAACAAAGACCTGCGGCTCATTGATCGTCATCCAATCCTCGACCCGATCTCCCAAACGAGAGGCGACCAGAGCGGAGTACTCGGCAAACCACTGCGGACTATCCTGGTGAAGCCAACCTCCCTGATCGTAGAGCCCAAGAGGGTAGTCCCAATGGAACAAGGTGCAGAACGGCCTGATCCCAGCCTCGAGGAGGGCATCAATTAGCCGATCATAAAAATCGAGTCCACGAGAATTAACTTTTCCCTGACCAGTGGGGAGGAGCCGGGTCCAAGAAATGGAGAAGCGGTAGGCCTGCAGCCCGAGAAGCTGCATCAGCTCGATATCTTCCCCGAACCGATGGTAATGATCGCAAGCGGTGCGTCCGGTATGACCTTCCCAGACTTTGCCCGGAGTGGCAGAAAACTGATCCCAGACCGACATCCCCCGCCCTCCCTCGCGATAAGCTCCCTCGATCTGGTAGGCCGCAGTAGCGGCCCCCCAGAGGAAATCTGGGGGAAAAGCCTTGCCAGATTTTGGGGGAGCGGAGACCTGAGGCGAAGGAGGAATAGACATAAGAAGAGAGCAACCCTTGGGCTTGGAGACAGCGGGAGCTAAATGGAAAAAAGAAAGACGAGAGGCTCTCGGCTCAGACAGATCCTTGGGCGACCCGCTGCAACTCCTGCTGAAAGTCCATCACGTCCTTTTCACTCGGCTGGTAACCTGTTTTTTCTGGGTTCAAGCCCAACCGTCCAGACTGATCGAGCATCCAATCTGCGGACTCCCCATCGGAGAATGTCACCTTTCCACTGGCGAGGGAGGAAGGCTTGGTGATGCTATCCATCGTCACCTTGACCCCAACCGCGCTTGGTGGTCCCGAGGCACCCTTTCGCTCGCTCTCTCCCTCCTGCTTGGCCGCGGATAGGCGATCGACGGCCTCACTTTGTTTCGGTTGCTCCTTCAGCTCGAGCTTGAGGTCATCAACCAGAAAACGGGCGTCCATGTAAGTCGTGGTGATCTGAAACTCTTCCTTCAGCCTTCGCTGAACCTCGGCCAGATTGGCTCCGGCGGCTACCCACAACGACACTTCTTTTTTTTGCTCATCGGTCAAACTCATCTGCTTAATTTAGTCACTTCCCTTCCTCATGCAAAGCGTGCACCGCAAGCTTGCACATTTCCTCCCATGGATTAAGCAGATGATTGTGTCTCAGCTCAAGCAAACCCTAACTTCCGCCGCCGCCCTCTTCGCCCTTGGCCTCTCCGGGTGCGAGAACATGAGTGCGGGAGAGAATGCCCTCATCGCCGCCGGTCTGGCCGGAGCCGCTACCGGCATCGCCATGGGCACCACGGGGGTTCCCCTCAGCTCAACCCTACCGATCGCCCTCGGGGCCGCCGCCGGGGCTGGAGCTCTTGGCTATGGTGTTTCCAAAATGCAGGTTCAGCGAGACCAGCGCAACTTCTCCGAGCAGCGGGGGCAAACTCTGGTGGCTCAGGCCCATCAGGCGGGAGTGGCTGAGATTCCTCGCTACATTCTCGTCGATACCCTCGCGGAGAAGCCCACCCAAGGGCGCCCCGTTATGATTTTTGACACGGCCACCGGCAAGGTGGCGAGCAACCGTCTCTACTACGTCAACACTCCCCCCGGTCCCCACGGCTTCGTCGAGGCACCTCCAGGCATGATGGGGGCACGCTAAGCGGGGTGAAGGACCGGCCGCCCTTCCAAATTCTCCCCGCCGCCCGGCGGGCCCGAGTCTTTGGCACCGACTTCGCCCTCTGCCCCCAAGCGGACGGCGGAGCCCTCTACATCTGCGGCAGCGCCTGGCACTGGTTCGACTACTTGAATCCCGATCGCTGGTGGGATCGCACCGCCCTCGCGGTACGGGGAGAACGCCTCGGGGCTAGCACTGGAACCGTCTACCGGGTAAGAAGCGCCCCCGAGGGATGCCGCCCCCGCGACCTCGTGGTGAAATTTTCTCGGGTCGCCCAAGACGTCCCCCTCTTCATTCCCGACGAATTTCTTGATTCCCTGCCTAAGGAGGCGGTGGCCACCGCCCGCTTCCTCGGCCCCTTCGCCGAGTTCGGCATGCTCCATGAACTGCGGGAAAGCAGCCTCAACCATGGCCCGTACCGCCTCCGCACCAAGGTACCCCTAGGCATTTACTCACCACCCGAGCAATACCCACGCTGGCAGACGGGACGGCACAGCGACATCTTCCATTCTCACCTTGTCGCCATGACCAACGACCAGTTCGAGAATGGCCTGACCCCGGTCGCCCTCGACATTGGACGCGACTACCTCGGAATTTACGAATGGATCGATGGCATCGACGCGGAGGAAGCCCACCAGCAGGGCTGCCTCGACGAGCTGGCCCTCCGGGATTTGACCCGCCAGAGCAATCTAGCCCTCAACCGCCTCGGCTACCGTGTCCTCGATAACAAGCCGCGCCACATCATCGTCCGCCCACGGCCGGATGGCACCCTCCCCACCCGCCACGGGGAAACCCTCTACGCCCTCATCGACTTTGAGCTCCTTCAGCGCCACGAAGACGGGGAAACAGAGCCCTCCAGCAGGCGCAATAGCCTGGTTCCGCCGAAGAGGGATTTCCTTCCGCCCTCTCCGATCTAAGACTTTTCCGAGCCAACCTGCGGGGCAGCCTGCTTGGGTTTGCGGTCGATAAAAAAGAGTCCCCAATGCTTTTCCGCACCTTGCAGATTCCCCGAGTCGCCTTTCCAATCCTCGTCAAAAGCCTCGAACCAGAAGACTGTAAGATTGTTTTGCTTGGCCCAGTCCATGAGAGCCTTGTAGTAACGGACTTGATTTTCTTGGTTCGCTTGAGTGGGAAACTCTGAAGCCGTGGTGGCCCAGCCAGCCTCGGCAATGGCCAGAGGCACCCCAGGCATGGCCTGCTGTACCGCCGTCATATTCTGCACCGTGTAGTCCATGGCCTGCTCGATTGTCTTGCCTTCCCACACCGGATAAGTGTGGATTCCGGCAAAGTCGACGGCTTGGGATAGCACTTTCCCGTACCGAGCATAGGCAGCGTAGTTTTCTGCGGTGGTGACAGGCTGATCAAGGGCCTCGCGGGCTTGCTTGAGGAAACCGACCAGACGATCGAGGGGGACCATGTGATCGTTCCAGTCGACGAGGGCCTCGTTGCCAATGTTGACGGCGGCGATGATCTCAGGATAGCGCTTGGCTAGGGCGATGGCCTGCTTGACCTCGACTTCATTGGAGAGGCGATTACTCGCTAAGGTCTCCTCGGGAATTGGTTCCGTCAGCCAAGCGCAGCTTTGATGGTTGCTTAGTTCGGCGTCGAGCCACGCTCCCAGCATGACCTTGAGGGGAATTTTCTCCTCGGCAATGACCGCGAGCACGTCCTCGCTATTTTGTCCACTGTCGTAGAGACGGATGAGTCCGAAACCCGCTTGCTCCGAGAGAATACGCAAATCTTCGAGGATTTGTTGGCGGGTAGGATTTTTTGCCCCATCCCCACGGTCGGGGTGCTGCCCCGTCCGAAAACCAGAGTAGGAGATAGCCGCAGGAGAGCCATTGAGGAGGGCGCTGGGATCTTGGGCCACGAAACCAAACGCCGGCAGACTGAAGGCGACAAGACCGAGGAAAATGGAACAGGCAGATTTCATAGGAAGCTTAGTCAGAATAGCAGGTCTTTCTGGGAGAGGACTCATGGGGATTTCGACCGAGAGTCCCTCTTTTTTACGAGGGGTTGGGAGACTGAGCACGCCGGGCATCGAGTTGTGCCCTGATTTGATGGACCTTGTCCTCATCGAGGTCGTAGTTGCGCATGATCAAGATGGCCAAAACGGTGCCAATAATCGGGACAAAGATGAAGGCCAGACGCAAGCCGGTCATGGCCTCGGTGCTCTGCACCGCCAACTCCGCATCAAAGCCGATCCAGCCGAGCATCACCCCACTGAGCAGCCCGGCGAAGGCGAGACCGAACTTAACCGTCCACCAGTAGATAGCCCCAAAGGTGCCTTCACGGCGCAAGCCTGTCTGCAATTCGTCAAGGTCACAGATGTCAGCGGTCATCGACATCATGATGGTGAAGAGGCCACCAATACCGAAGACGTAGAGAGGCAGAGGGATGAACATGAGGGCGGGATTGGACGGAGTCAGACACCACCAGAAGAGGATATAGCCAAGGATGGAGACCGATTGGGAAAAAAGAAAAGTCCGCTTCTTCCCCAGTTTTTGGCAGAGCCAGGTGATGACCGGGATGACCAGAAAACAGGTAAAGAGGGCGGAGATCGAGCCAAAGAGAGCCGGCCAATTCCCCGCGGCCTCGGTATTACCACTATGCATGTAGTAAACGATGATGAAAAAGGCCCAAGCAGCCACCACATTGAAGGAGTTAAAAATAAGGAAGGTAGCCAGACAGATTTTTCGGAAAGGCCGACACTTTAAGGTGGTAACAATCCCTTGGATAAACTCCCGAAAATTGTCCCCAATAGCCTTCTTATCAAGGGTCGATGAGTTTGCCTTGGTGGCCGTGTTGTTGTAGGTACAGAAGATCGCTGGGACCAAGGCCAGAACCATGCAACCTAGGCCAACCCAAAACGAGAGGTACCGCGCTCCCTCGGTGGCGCTGGCAAACCAGTCGGGATTATAAAACATGACCCAGAACCAGGGGACAATCACCCAAGCCCACTGCCCAATCCACTGAGCCACCGCCATGAGGCGGGTTCGCTCGTGGAAATCATTGCTCATCTCGTAGCCCATGGCCACGTAGGGGATACTGAAAATGGTCATCCCAAGATAAAAGACCAGCGACCAGCCGAGAAAGTACCAGAAATTGTACATCTGGCTATTCTCCGCCGAGAGCTGCCACATGATGACATAGGAAACTCCCGCGATGATCGCCCCGATAAAGACATAGGGACGACGCTTGCCCCACCTCGTGTTGGTGTTGTCGGTGATGAATCCCATAATCGGGTCGGTCACCGCATCAAACAGCCGGGGAATGAAGAAGAGAAGGCCCCAAAGCATGGGGTCGAACTTGAGGCTCTCCACCAGAACGACCATGAAAACACCGAGGGCAGCGGGAAACATCTGATTGGCCAGCATACCCAGACCAAAAACAATCTTTTGGTTCAGAGGTATTTTGTCTTTAGCCGGCGTGGGGTAGTGGGTGCTTTCGGTCATGGGTCAAGGGGAAGGAATGAGGCGATAACAGGGAGTGGCCCGGGTACTTCAGAGGGAATACCAGAGGGAGGGAGCGGACCAACCGAACAAATACTGACCCTACTCGGGCAATGATCTCTCACGGACAAGTGACGATCAGGGGACACAGAAGGGGCGAACCCAACATGGATAAAATGGCCCCCCGCTCCCTGACGCCTGAAGACGTCGGGGAAGGAGGGCCAGGTGAATTAATCCGTAGTCAGATCGACTTCCAAGGTGACAAACCCGCTCGAACTCGGGGCCGGCGGGGTGAAGGTCACCTTGGTGCGCTGGAAGTCTGCCGGGGCGCCGCTGATGAGTTCTACGACGGTAATCATCGACTGAGGCGTCACCACCAGATCATCAGTGTAGTAGGTTTTGAAGGCCAAGTTGCCATCGTCGCGGAGGTCGAAGATGAACACGAGATCACCATTGGGCAATTCGGTGACGACTGCGGCTGAGCTCTCCGCCCCCCCACTGCCCAGCAGCGAGGGATTGTAGTTCCCCATGGAATAGAGGACCCCCACGCTTGACCCGGTCTGCGGATCGGTGCTGCCGAAGGCGGTGCCGGAGTCGAGTCCATTGGCTTCGAGCCACTCGTCGTACTCCGAGGCTGGAGGGGTCACGCTTGAGGTGCTGTAGACCCGAATCGAGTCGACTTGGTAGATGACCGAGCTGAGCCCTGGAGCAATGAAGCCACCGTTGTAGGAACCACCCATGGCAAGATTGAGCAGAAGGAACTGCTCGTTCGTGATGCCGGCGTTCCAGGTGCCTGTTTTCACTCCGTTGACATAGAAGGTGGTCCTGCCATCGGCGTCCCACTTCACCGCATAGGTGTTCCAGTCGCCCACATCGGCCACCACGGGACGGGGAGAGACTTGCAGGGCACCGGCTCCTGAGTTTGCCGGAGTGTGAGTGGCTTGGCCGACGGTAGCACCTTCATCGAAGGTCGCCCGGTACTCCAAGATGTCGATCTCGTTGCAAGTAGGCCACCCCACGGTGTCGATGTTGGCACCGAGAGTCCAACCGGCAGGCCAGCTTCCTTGCACGTCCTTAGGCAGCTTGGCCACGATCTCAATGATCCCGCTGGGGAACTCTCTTTGACCCTTGGTGTTGATCCGGGCCGAAGTCCACTCGCTGTCAGCATTCAGGGCGGTGATGACCAAGGCCCCGTCAACCACCGCCAGATTCTCTGGGCTGTCGGTGTAGACTTGGGCTTCATTGTTACCCCATCCGTCCCCATTGGGGCCTGTACCGATGTCGTAGGTCCAGTTGGAAAGTTTGAGACTGTCGCCGTCAAACTCGTCCGACCAGAGGAGAGTCGAGGTCTCATCCCCGAGCGAACTGGTCGCAGGGACAACCCCAAAGCCGGCCGAGATCTGATCGAGATAAACGGAACCGGCATCGGTGGCGGCATTCTGAAGGAACTCGCAGACGACTTGGACGGTCAACGTATTCGACGGCACGGTGCCATTAGCGACCAAGGTCACCCACTGATCTTGAGGGCTGCTGGCATTGAGCACTGCCACGTCTTGGTTAATCAAGAGACCGGCGGCGTCGTAGTATTTGAACCCGAAGAAGAACTCGGCCGTGTTGGCCAGAGGGTCAACCGAGTAGATGTAGGATGCAGCCGTGGCATGGATGGCCGTGCCGACGCTGAGGCCTGCGGTGGCCCCAACTGTGAACTCTTGGTAGGTCGTTCCAGTCTGGCTGGGGCCCTGCCAGACATCGTTGACGTAGTAGTTTTGGCCATAGACTTTCATCGCTTGGCTTCCGGCGTAGGCGGCAAACGACAGGGTGTCGTCGTCAGCTGGTGGGGTGAGAAAGCTGTTATAGATGGGATCACCATCAGCTATGATCGCTTTACTTACCCCGTCTTGAGGGAACTGGATCCATCCCGTGGGCGCACTGGCGGTCAGATCGCCGGGGGTGTCACTTTCGAAGCTGCCATTGTTGACGGCAAAGGCAGGCGCGGCGCCAGGTTGGAGATCGAGGCCCAAGGAGTCGACACTTATGGTGGCTAACCCTTGGCCAAAGTTGCCCATCTCCTTGTCTGACCAAGCCACCACGAGGCGGAAGGCGGGGGCACCGTAGTCAAAGTTGACATCAGAGGGCGATGTGCTCAGCACCGTGGGAGCCAGCTCAGTGGGGGTCTCACTTGCCGCCGGAACGACAAGGCCGTAGCGGTTGATCGTACCATCCGGGGTGTAGTAAGCATTGTCTGGAGGAACTGCTCCCGCCGTCCCATCATCAATACCTTCCCCAAAGAAGAGGGTGCCCGTGACCGCACCGGCGGCCGAGAGGCTCTCTAGGCGCACCCCGATCGGAGAAGGGAAGGAGTTGTAGGACCCAGCTTGACTCAGCGCCGCCGAGATGGTGCTGGTGAGTGCGGCGAGACCGTTGCGGTAGGGGGAGGCAAACTGCTTGAAGAGTCCCATCTCCCAAATGACGTCGGGCGGAGTCGCGGCAAAGCCGACGTTCAAGGCCCCGCCACTAACGGCGGAGCCGTAGGGATAATCGACCTTGCTGAATGTAGAATAGGACTGGTACCCGAGTGCCTCCGGAGTGCCAGTGGAAAAGTCGTCACTCATGGCCACCGGGTTGGCTTCCATGTTGACCACATAAACGGGATCATCCGCATCATTGGATGTGACACTGAAGCCACCGGTAAGCGGGGCGGGAACGAAACCCGGTGAGACCTGCAGGCTGATCGTTTGCGAGGCTCCTGGAGCGATGGTGAAGGGCAAAGTTGGCAGCGCCACATCTGGGCTGAAGGCAAAGTCTCCGGTGACGCTGTAGTCGCTCACCTTGAGATCGGCTACGCCCGAGTTGCGCAGAACCGCAGCGTAGGGCGTATCAAAGGTGACCAGGGGTGCGTTGAGAGTTTCCGTGCTGCCATTGGCCTGCACTCCTCCGCCGACCCCGAGCGAGAGTTGAGCACCGACTTCTTCAGCCGTCTGCTGCTTCAAAATGAAGTTGTCCATGAGAATGTCGCCAGCGGTACGGCCATCGGGCTGAATCTTCATCCGTAGGTTGCCGGTGAGAAGATCAGTCAGCTCCTCCGCGGTAGCCTGGTAACGTACTTGGTAAGTCTTCCAGGCACCGAGGTTACCCCCCAGCTGATCGCTGATGTCAATATCAGCGAGCTGGGTGCCGCTGGCAAAATTAGAGAACTGGATTCCGGTGGTGGTGGCTTGGTAGCCCGCGGGGAAGTAGGCTTCGAAGGTCAGGGTGAAAACATCACCGGCAGCGTCAAAGACCTCGATGCCCGAGGCTCCGGAGTTGGTCACTCCGTCGTACCAAGTCCCGGCATAGGGCTGGCCGGCGATGACGAGGACGTTGCCGCCTGAGGGACTGACGGGGTCGGGTGTCTCGGTGACGTAGGTTCCCTCAAAAATCAGCCAAAAGAAGCTGGAGGGGAAATCTAAGTCGGAAGGCAAGCCTGCCCCGTCGAAGTCTCCGTTGCGCAGCATTTGTTGCGGAGTGGTGTCAACATAGTCCACATCCCCCAAGAGCACCTCTCGCCTAGTAATTTGAAGAGTGACATTGAAATCTTGGACTACGGCTGGATCCAAAGCCGGGCCAAACATTTGCAAACCCACCTGCAAGTTCTGTCCGGTTTTGCCGTCAAGGGCAGGGAGCGAGGCCGCGAAGGTCCCTGTTCCGTCGATGGGCACGTGATCTCCGGCCGATTCCCCCCAGCCATTGCTGGGGTCGAGGACTTTGACAAAAACCTCAAATCTGTATCCTTCGGGAAGATCGAATTGGCTGACCGACACCTCAAGGAGAGCGTTGGAATCGGTAGGTCCCACGGTTGCCGCAAAAAAGGTGGTGGCGTCGACGTAGCGATTTCTGACGTACTCCAGGGTGTTTGGTCGGAAGACCATGGTGCTACCGACCGCGCCGTCTCCCTCCACTATGAGATCCGCGGGGCCGTAGTTGTTGATCCCGGTGACGTAACCGCCCTGCTCCCCGTTGTTATTATCGAAGACGTTCATGTAGGTCGCCCGAGCGCCAAAGGGATCGGTCGATTGGCCATGGACCGATGCGCCGGTGAAGACCAAAAGGCCGAGGACAAAAAACAGGGGGAGACGGAGCAGTTGTTTCATGGTGGGGTGGGTAGGAATGTTGGGGTGTTGTTGAAGGGGTCTGGCGGTTGAGCGAGGATCAAATATGTCCACGGTTGGCCACGCCATTACTAATATTGATGCTTGGGCTGGGTGTCAAATTTTTGTTTGCGTGATTATGCAGGTTTTTGGCAGGCCCCCGCGCCCCGCCTAGGATGCCGTCCCCCATCGGTCTTAGGCTGAACTTGGGGGGACGTGAGGCTTTGCCACAGCCATTTGCCAAAAACTCTACCAGCGTAGACTAGGCCGGACAAAGTCGAAGTCAGGCTTCCCCAAGAGCCTGTTATGAGGCTCTGGTCGAGGAATAGTCCAAGAGGCCAAACCGAGCCTCCGCCCAAGCGGCTTGGCAGAGGCATCCCTGAAGCAAGGAGTCGCGGAGGTCCCCCTCCCACAAGATTATCGCTTGTCTATCCCTCGGTGATAGGATAAAGGAATTCCATGCATTCCGATTCAGTCAAGTTTTTTGCTCCCAGTGTTTTCAAGGCCCTCGGACTCACTCTCGCCCTGACAACCCTCGGAGCCCCCCCTGCCAATGCCGAGATCACCAGCGAGGCAACCGCGGAGACACCATCTCCCGACCCAGCCACCTCCATCGTGGCTCCTCTCCAACAAGCCCTGACCCAACAGCGAGAGCTAGATCAGATTGCCCAAACGTTCGAGGAGATTGGAGCAGAACAAGAACAAGCAAAGTCAGTCCTGAGAGTATCCAATCAATTTGCTGAGCGCGAAGAGCTGGACCAGACGATCTGGGCAGATGAAGTCGAGGCGCAAAAGTATGAAAAAGTCTTTAGTAAGCTGTGGGACCGTATGCGGGAGA
>Ga0307488_10002217_pt1 | contig 16405 bp, 13 predicted proteins | sample SB02metaG_FD_202248 | JGI IMG/M metagenome (GOLD analysis project Ga0307488, IMG submission 202248) | Sea-ice brine microbial communities from Beaufort Sea near Barrow, Alaska, United States - SB 0.2 | ecosystem: Environmental > Aquatic > Marine > Coastal | place: USA: Alaska | collected... | reverse complement strand
CGCGAACTGTTCAGCGAGTCCGACATCAAGAGAGCCGTAGCCTTTTTTAGTATTTCCTTTTCTTCTTCAATGCGAGCAATACGTTTTTTAAGTTGACGAATTTCAACTTGGTCTGTCGTTAATGGCATTGCTTTACTCGTGAGGCCATTACGCTCATTTTTTAATTGACGAACCCACTTATCTAATGACGATTTACCTGCATTCATCACTTGAGCTGCTTCAATGATAGAATATTTTTTATCAACGACTAATTGAGCATATTCAAGTCTGAATTCTGGTGTGAAATTGGGTCTGGTTCTTTTTGTCATAGTGTCACCTAAAGTTTAATGAGGTGCATAATAACACCTCTAGTTAGGTGGCCAAATTAACTATGCCACTACAATTATAGACTTTCAGCATAGCTGTGAATTTAGCCTGAAAACAACCACGTAATTGACAGTTTTATTTAGGTTATTAAACGTAATTTTAGGGTGTACTTAGAATAGCCACTGAGTATTGTTCTGGCCAAGCTAAACCAGACTATCTAATCGTAATTTCTCGTAATTAATTGGTGAATAACGCTTAATGATGACGCATATTTTCCTACTGTAACGTTTACTTCGACTCCCTAACTTTTGGTTGTCAATTAACTGAAAAATAGATAGTTATTTTAATTAAATAATTATAAAGTGACTTTTTTTAAATATCACCAACCAGTTATCAGTCATTAACGACAGGAGAGACTTAACATAAAGTTATGGTAGCTAGCATAATGGGTAATTGCTTTTACACGGTAGAAATATTCTAATCTAAGCTATCTTAAATTATATATCAGCTAAAAATAATGCTCATTGTTAATCAAGTGAATGCCAATATTAATAGAGTAAATTCAGGCTTTGAATTTTACCGTATTTCGAGCATATCTAATTGAATTCTCGATGTAAAATAGCTATAGCAGGGGTTGGCCTTATCGGTAGACGTCATGTGGAAGTTGTGCGAGCAGCAACAGATCAAGTCGAGCTGTCTGCAATCGTCGACCCATCTTCAGAGGGGCATGAATACGCCAAATCAATTGGTATAAGCTGGTACCCGACATTAAAAGATATGTTTAATGTTTTCAGGCCTGACGGAGTAATCGTCGCAACACCAAACCAGGTTCATGTTGAAAACGGTCTTGAATGTGTTGCAGCAAGTTGCCCTGTATTGGTGGAAAAGCCTATCGCAATTTCGTCTGCTAAAGCACAGGAACTTGTTGATGCGGCAAAGGCCAATAACGTGCCTCTTCTCGTTGGGCATCACCGCCGCCACAACCCACTAATCCAAAAAGCACGAGCTCTTATTGATGAGGGACGTATAGGTCGGGTCACCGCAGTACATAGTACTTGCTGGTTTTTAAAGCCCGAAGATTACTACGCACCAGAATGGCGAAGAAAAATGGGTGCAGGACCAGTTATGGTGAATGCAATACATGACATTGACCTATTACGTTATTTATGTGGAGAGATAGAGAGTGTCAAAGCGATCTCTTCTAATGTGACAAGAGGTTTTGAAGTTGAAGATACTGCGGTTGCGCTGCTCAAGTTTCAGTCGGGCGTTCTTGGCACAATAAGTTTATCTGATACGATAGCATCACCGTGGAGTTGGGAAACTTCTTCAGGCGAAAACTCAGACTTCCCGGCAACACAAGAAAGTTGTTATATGATTGGTGGTACTGCGGGTTCGTTGTCAGTGCCTGACTTGAGAGCATGGCAACATGAAAGGGAGGGTCACTGGAAAGAACCAATCAGTGCTACATCTTTTTATAAAAAAAATATAGACCCATTGACGGCGCAAATAACCAACTTTGCTAATGTGATCCGAGGCAATGAAATGCCTCTGGTGACAGGAGAAGAAGGATTGAAATCACTGAAAGTGATTGAAGCAATCCAAAAATCAGTCTTGACCGACGATACGGTTTACTTGACTTAACATTCGCTTTAATACCACCCTGCTTATCTTAGCAAGAGCAGTTTGTTAAAGCTGAGAATGATTAAAATGAGATGAGCAGGTGGCTCACTATCACTAATCTAATAATTTGCAGAGGGATATTATGCTGAAAAATGACATAAGTTTAAAAGTAACACCTAAAAAGAAAAGAACACGCACCCGGCTGGGAGTGTTAGCATTAATCAGTTTTGCAACTATGCTGAATTATGTTGACCGCGCAATTATGGGGGTTGCAGCGCCTGCAATAACGGAAGAACTCGCCATTTCACCAGTACTAATGGGGTTAATTTTTTCAGCGTTTTCGTGGACCTACGCCTTGTCTCAAATCCCAGGCGGGGTTGTACTTGATAAACTGGGAACACGGATAACTTACGCCCTATCGCTTAGTCTCTGGTCGCTGTTTACTTTGCTTCATGGCGCTGTTAGCAGTGTTGGTGGTTTGGTGGCGATGAGACTTGGACTCGGCGTAGCTGAGTCACCATGTTTCCCAACTAATAGTAGGGTTCTCAGTACTTGGTTCCCTCAGGATGAGCGTGCTCGGGCTAATAGCGTTTATGCTGTTGGACAATATACAGGACTTGCATTTTTTGCTCCGCTCCTATTTTGGATCATCTCGGCATGGGGCTGGCGTGCTCTTTTTTATATCTTTGGTAGTGTTGGTATTTTGTACAGTATTGTTTGGTATATGCTCTACCGGGATCCACAGCACAGTAAGTCAGTTAATCAGGCAGAACTTGATCACATAGAAGCTGGAGGTGGTCTTGCCCACAGTGGACCACCTGTGGCATTTACTTGGAAGAACGTCGGTAAATTACTGTCAAAACGACAAATACTAGGGGCGTCCATCGGACAGTTTTGTGGCAATGCTACATTAGTTTTCTTCCTAACTTGGTTTCCAACTTATTTGGCAACCGAACGAGGAATGGATTGGCTTAAGTCGGGGATGTTTGCTGTCATGCCTTATATCGCTGCTTCGGCAGGTGTTCTACTTGCTGGTGTGATTTCTGATATGATAATTAAGCGGACAGGCTCGGTTAACTGGGGTCGAAAATTACCGATTGTTGGGGGCTTATGTCTCGCTTCAACCATTATATTAGCTAACTATGTTGAGAGTGATACTCTTGTGATTGTAATCATGTCAGTTGCATTTTTTGGACAGGGAATGGTTAACCTAGGCTGGACATTGATTTCAGACGTAGCACCAAAACCAATGATCGGTTTAACAGGTGGGATATTCAATCTTTGTGCAAACCTAGCTGGAATCATTACTCCTATCGTTATAGGGATCATTGTAGCAGCGACAGGTTCATTTTATGGAGCACTTGCTTTCATCGGTGGCTTGGCTATAGTTGGTGCATTTTCAATTATTTTTATTGTTGGAGATATCCATAGACTTGAAATGGATTAATCGATGGATATATAGATCAAAATACTTGCTTAGGTAAGTCTACAACTTGATTGCAGACTTACGATTTTTTCTTTGATGTACTACTTAAATTACGACAGTAAATGCTAAGAAATAATAACAAAGGGATATTAATGACTAAAAATAAATTACTGGTAATAAATGGTCCAGGGCTTGCTGATTTAGGGAATTACGATGGCAACACCTATGGTGATATTACACTAGCAAAAATAAAGGATAAATGTTGTGAATTATGTGAACAGTTAGGTGTCATCCTCGATTTTCGCCAAACAAATGATGAAGATGAAATGTTTCGCGCTATTGCAAAAGATAGCGACTGCTATGATGCTTTGATTATTAACCCAGTTGGATACTCTCGGGCTGCCTCGGTAGAGTTTGAGCTGTACCGCTCAGCAATCAAAATGATTGCTCATTTGCATAAGCCTGTTATCGAAGTTCACATTACCAATATTTTTAAGCAAGGAGCAGAGATTACTAAACCTCTACAAGTACCAGAAGGAGAAATGGGCTTCATTTGTGGTCTTGGTGTACAAAGCTATCTGCTCGCTATTAAAGCAGTTAACAAAAGGTTAAACGACAAACAAACTTCATTTCATAAACAAGTAAGAGTATATAGTTCAAGATGAAAACTATAATGAAAGTATATGTAATCAATGGACCAAACCTAAACCTGCTTGGAACGCGTGAACCTGAAATTTATGGCACAGAAACGCTAAAAAAAATTGCTGAGAGGTGTCAGGCATTAGGCGTTAATTATGGTCTTGATATAGAGTTCAAACAATCAAATTACGAAGGTGAGATCATAGAGTGGATTCATGATGCTATTAATACAGTTGATGCAATTGTAATTAATGCTGGCGCGTATACTCATACATCTGTTGCCATCCATGATGCATTAAGGGCTTTTTCTGGCTGTAAAGTTGAGTTACACATCTCGAACCCACATTTACGAGAATCTTTTCGGCATATTTCGTATGTTTCACCAGCCGTTGATGCTGTAGTGGCAGGATTAGGTGTTGCTGGTTATGGCCATGTAATCGAACTACTACCCTATTTATTAAATTGTGCGGAAAATACTGAAGTGTAGTAACCTCTATGCTCAACTCATTTATACTTCAAAGTTTAACCAATTTTTAGCCTTTTAAAGTATTCAATTGTGCTTTAATTTCGTCGTAGAAACTGCGTATTTGATTGGAATAAGAATAGCCTTGATGGCGCAGCAGATATATAGGAATTGGCCGCAGCTCATCTTTGAGAGGAATAATTTTTAGTTTAGGAGATAAACTTTCCTTTATCGTAAAATCAAATACAAAACTCACGCCCAAACCATGTTGCACCATCGAACAGGCTACATCGTTAAATCGAACATGTACCGATATTTTTGGAGTTAAATCGAGTTCATTAAATCTATTCTGTAATATTCGTCCTATAAGAGAATCGTCATAATAGGCTACAATATCATATTGAGCGACTTCTTTGATACTCACTGATTGCAAACTTGCCAATTCGTGATCTATCGGCACAACACATTGTATGTGTCCAATAAACGAAGGTTCAGCTAATATCAAAGGATGACAAGGATCGTAGGTTGATAAAGCAAAGTCACCTTGGCGCTCGACAATATACTGAGTAAGTTCTTCATTAGATAGAGTATCGATTTTGGCAATAATATCGGGCTCCTTTTTTTTTGCTCCTGCAAGTACTACCGGTAAAATATAATTGGCTAAGCTCGGTGCGCAGCCTATTTGCAAATAAGTATTCTCATTGCGTACAATACGATCTACATTATTATTTAAGTCATCTAAGAGTTTGAATAACGGCTGAATTTCGTCAAATAACTCATTCGCTTCCGGCGTTGGCAGCATGCCTTTTTGACGTCGTTCGAATAATTCGATACCAAGTTTCATTTCGATGTATTTTAAAGCTCGGCTAACACCCGGTTGCGAAACATGAAGTATTTCTGCCGCTCCACAAATTGTTTTAGCTATCATTATTGCTCTGAAAACTTCTAATTGTCTAAAATTAAGTGTCATGTTCAATTACCAATTTGATTGCAAAAACTAGATACTATACCAGCATAATATGTCTGTTTAAAAAATATTAGTATAATATGGCTGTTTAAAAATTGTAAAACAGAAGCTGCTCCTATGATGTACCCAAGTGCATCCATTTTTATTGTCAACATAAGTGAGGTAATTACGTTATATTTTGAGCTTTTATAATTATGAACAACATAAGGTGTATTTCTCTTGCCGTGATTAAAGAGTTTTGATAAATAACCTTCAATCATTTCTACTCCGTAAAGCTACTGCCCTATTAACAAAAAAGCCACCAACAACTCATTTTCTATTGAGCTATTGGAGCTTTAATCTAGTAATTTTTTACTCTAAATATTAAAAAGAGCCCGAAACCCCTATACTGAAAAAGCGTCCTATAACGTCATAAGATCCAGATCTAGTTAGATCTTCACCGCCGTACTCAGGAGGGTTCTTATCAGCTAGATTGCTGACTGTTCCTTTTAACGTAAGCTCATCAGACAACTTATAGCTTGCTGACATATCAAAAAGACTGTAGCTATCAATATCAACATTGTTACCTGTCAAATCATCAACAGCACTTGTGTAGCGCCAGCGTAGGCCAATAGAAGCATCACCAAACTCGTAGGTAGGTGACAGACTCAACTTCACTTCAGGGTGAAAGTTATTATCTGCTGCGCGATTAGCATTACCATTAACGGTGCCTGCTTCATCAACAAAGTCTTCACCAGGAAAACCTTGCACATCATAACTATTTAAAAAGCCGATGAAGGCATTCGTGCGTAAGCTACCGCTGCCAATTTCAAATGAATGATTGACCTGTATATCTATCCCACTAGTTTCTACGGCTGCTAAGTTGAGGAATGTACTGTTAACCTCTGTAATATTACCTGCACTATCTCTGCTAATCAATTGACAGAATTGATTGTTAGGATCAAGACCTGGGTTTTGCTCACTGTTGTAACAACGATCTAAAATTGCACTACCACCGACAGGGTTGATTACGTCCTCAACTTCGATTTGCCAGTAATCAAGAGTAATTGAAATTTCTTGATTATCTAACTCAGGTTGCCATACAACACCTACTGTCAGGGTGTCCGCAGTTTCTGCTTCCAAATTTTCATTACCATTAATCAAAAGAGGTAGTGATGTTGTACCATGCTGAAAGCCTGGCAATGCAGCTGAGTTTGCACCCTGAGCTGCACAGATAGTTAATGTAGTAGCGTCTGGAGAGTTTCTTGAATCACATGGATCGCCACCTGTACCGGCCTCACCCACAGTAATTTCACTAGCAAAAGGAGAGGTGAACAGTTCTCCCACATTTGGTGCTCGAACCGCCTGTTGTAAACTACCGCGTACAAATACGGTATCTGAAGCAGTCCATTCCAAACCTAAACTCCAAGAGCTGGCATCACCAGTTACGTCTTGATCAGAAATACGGTAACCTGCTGTCAGTGTCACCTCTTCTAATAGGGGGATCAATAATTCACCACCAAGTTCCGTAGTTTCAGTGGCACCTTGAGTTGGAATAGTTGCCCCAAGACCTAATGCATCATTCGATTGAATGGATATATCTTTTTGGGTTCTTAACTCGTCTTTACGGTGACTGGCTGTGAGTGAGAATTGAACACCGCCTTCAGGAAGATCGAAAAGATAGCCCGTTACAGTCGCTTCAAAAAGAGTACGGTCTGTTTCAAGTGAAGATACACTTCCAGGAGCAATATACTGCTGACATTCTGCAGACAATGAAACCTCATTGGCTAAACCGAATGGGTTATATCCACCAGCACATAGTGAAACACCACCATCTGGCGCGTCAAGTAAATCGTTAACGCGTGAACTTAGCACTAGATCAGGAATATTTTCTGTGGAGTTGACACTGTCTTTCGTCATAAAAATGTCATAGGACAAGTCACCAAAATCCAAATAACCTTTAACGCCAAACACAAATTGAGTAGTCTCAAACTCTTCAATATGCATGCGATCTGGTAGCGATAAGAATCGTTTACTGATATGTAAATCAGCATTAGGATCGGCTCGAGTGGTAAGTAAGTTAGCTAGATCAGTTGGAATAAAGGGGTTGGTAACAGGTGCTGATAATCTATCGCCTTCTGGACCAAATAGAGATAGGTTTCTACTTGCAGTGCCTTCAGTTGTGGCACCTGAATACAGAAACTGACCATAAACTGTTGTTGAGCCGTTGAGATCAAACTCAGCCTTACTAAAAATACTACTTCGCTCTAGTGGTTTTGCTATATCGCCTTGGCGTCCGACTGGCATGCGAATGCCACCGGGTGTAATCAAATATAATGTGTCATCACCATCAGGGCCTTTATAGTTTAGGAACTCATTACTAAATCCCTGGGTAAAAAGTGAGCCATCATCATTAAAGCCTAAACGATCACCTGAAACGATATCACCTGATGTACCATAGTCTGTAAATAGGTTATTGATAGAAGCAACATCGACAGGGTTCACAGCATTATCACGAAAAACACCTTGCCCAATAAAAGATGATTTAATAGCATTTAAGCTCCAACTACGATCCCATCCACGAACACGTTCACGAACACTCTGACCCAACGCTAATATTGCACGGGTTCCACCGTCATCGCTTTCAGAGCCAAACAAAACAGACATGTCTTTTTTGTCCCCATCGCCTTCGCCTGATACACCATAGTTTAAGTTAAACTTTGCCCCATTAAAGTAATCAACAGTCTGAAAGTTCACAACCCCCGAAATTGCTTCAGAACCGTATACGGCTGAAGCACCACCCGTTAATACTTCCACCCCTTTAAGTGCGACACTTGGAATAGCGTTGACATCAACCTCACCGAACGGTGTTGATGTTGGCATGCGTCTTTGATCCAACAACACTAGATTTCGAGTTGGTCCCAATGCGCGCAAGTTCAATGTAGCCCCACCACCACCGCCAATAGCGACAGTACTAGAGTTACTGCCTGCAATAAATTGAGGCATAGAATTAAGTGTTTCTTCAACCGTGACAGCACCAAAGTCTTTAAGGGCTTTTCCATCTACGGTAGCCACTGGACTCGACGATGAATAATCCTTACGCTGAATTCTCGAACCCGTGATAACAATTTTTTCAACGTCTTTAACTTCATTTGCCTGATTATTCGGTTCATCTTGAGCAAATGTTACGTTTACACCTGCAATGGCAATGGTTACACACATACAAATTTTTGAAATTTTGTTCATTTCATTCCCCCTAGCACTGACCTTTTATGTAATCCATTAACATTTAGTTCAGTTGTTAATTAAAGTTTTTTTTGTAGTAATAATGACTATTTCTTGTCCTTATCGATAATAGGCAGGCATGAATGTTTTTGTAAATTACTTAGATATTCCATTAGCATAACATTGCGTTATAACCGCTTTGCTGTCGACTTTATATGTATCCTTAAGATCATTTTTTTCTTGAGTGTAAGTCATGTAATAGTAAAAGCATTTGAAAATGAGTTTTTAGTCAAAAGAAATACTCAAGTAATTTATCCATTTAAATACAGAAGAGTTAATGAAGTTCATTCAATATTTCACCTTGATTAATTTGTGTTGTGCTATCTCAAACCTCCAATAATTAATCCTTTTTCAATTAGGCTTTTAAACCAATAAAATCACCGATATTAACATCGTATTATGATCGATGGATTTATAGGTATTTGCTATCAATAGGGATAAATCTTCTAATTGTACTCAGAAATTATTAGCTCCTGTGATTTAAATATCTGAATCATTAACAATTGGTAAGCATAGAGTTTGTGATTGGTTTTTTTATATAAATATATCAAATTGAAAAGAGGTATGTGATATGACTATTGAATTTTCACTCGCTCATTTAACAGTACTGGATAGTTCTCCAACGGAAATGATTGAAATTGCACATTTTGCTGGATATGACTATGTCAGCTTTCGACTAACACCTGTTTGCAAAAAAGAACAGGTATTTCCTATGATGACAAACGGCTTATTAAGAAAGAACATAAAAGCTCGCTTAGATGATACTGGCATAAAAGTATTAGATATTGAGTTAGCGCGCTTGGGAATTACTGAAGAACCTGAAGATTATCTACAAATTATGGAAGCTGGTGCTGATTTTGGCGCACGTCATTTAATTTGTCAGGCACCAGATCATGATCACTTACGCGTAGCAGACCGTTTTTCTCGGCTTTGCGAATTAGCAAAACCATTCGGATTAACCGTTGATTTGGAGTTTCTGCCCTGGAGTAAAATGCCGAACCTTGGCGATGCCGCCAACATTATGGAACAGGTTAGTTGTGATAATGCCGGCATCCTTATTGATATTTTGCATTTCGCTCGCTCGGCTTCAACATTGGAACAACTTCGTAGTCTACCAAAAAATTGGTTTAATTTTGTTCACCTATGTGATGCAGATAAGACCGTACCTACAACCGCAGAGGGGCTGATTCATACCGCAAGATATGACAGATATTTTCCTGGAGAAGGTGGCATTAATATTCATGAAATTCTCGATGCAATACCGCAAGTACCGTATTCATTAGAAATCCCCAATGACAGACTAAGGCAAGCTCTAGGAAATCAAGAATATGCTCGTCAAGCACTTGTTGCAGCACGGCGCTATCTCGAACCGGGATATAAAGAAGATAGGCACCATATTGTCGGCTGATAATGCTATAGCGACATAAATAAGGCATACAAACCAACGTTGTCACTCAGCATCATTGGCACATGACGAACCAGAAAACAAACTTTGCAATATAGAATTCTCATTTACAACTGATTTAACAATAGGAAATAGAACCGTGGCTAAAGTAATTACCCCAGCTGAAAAGAAAGATATACAAGCAATGATTGATCGTGCTCGCGCAGCAATGAAAGAAGTAGATGGTTATTCTCAAGAGCGATTGGATCGTTTATGTCAGGCTTTAGCTTGGGCAACAGCTAACGAAAAAACATTTACTCGTTTAGCGCAACTGGGCGTTGATGAAAGTGGTATAGGTGACCGCTCAGGAAGACCAGGGAAACGCTTCAAAATCATCGGTATTTTACGTGACTTATTGCGACAAAAAAGTGTTGGTATCGTCGAAGAGATTCCCGAGAAAGGTATCGTCAAATACGCCAAACCAGCAGGTGTTATCGCCTCACTTATTCCAATGACAAATCCGGCACTAACCCCACCAGTCACAGGACTCAATGTCCTAAAAGCGCGCGATGCCGTTATTTTTTCGCCGCATCCTCGTACGGCGAAAACCACTGCTGAAATGGTTAATATTATGCGAGCAGCACTCAAGCGCGAAGGTGCGCCAGAGGATTTGTTTCAGGTTATCGAAAATCCGACTATACCCTTGACACAAGAATTAATGGAACAATGCGATTTGACTATGGCTACAGGTGGTAAACCTATGGTTAAAGCCGCTTACAGTTCAGGACGTCCTGCCTACGGCGTAGGTGCAGGAAATTCTACTATTGTAATTGATGATACGGCGGATATCGATATTGCCGCAAATAATACACGATTAAGTAAAACCTCCGACTTTGGCTCTGGCTGTTCTGCTGATGGCAATATCGTAATCGATACAAATATCTACGATAGCATGGTAGCAGCACTGATAAATGAAGGTGGTTACCTATGCTCTGAAGAAGAGAAGAAACAGCTTGCTTATGCTATGTGGGATAAAAAGGGTAATCGTACCTTTGCTACTATAGCCTGTCCACCACAACAAACAGCAGAAGCCGCGGGCTTTACTATTCCTGCTGATCGCAAATTCCTGATGGTTAAAAATGATGATCAAATTGGTCCTGAGCATGTTTTTTCAAAAGAAAAATTGACTACTTTGATGGCGTTATACCGATATAAAGGTTTTGATCATGCCCTTGATATTATCAGCCAAATCTATGCGGTAGGCGGTATTGGTCACTCCTGTGGCATATATTCCCATGACGATGATCATATCGATCAATTGGCAAAACTGGCACCGGTTAGTCGAATGATGGTGCGCCAAGCTCAATCAAAAGCCAATGCTGGCTCGTTTACCAACGGCATGCCCATGACATCAAGTTTGGGCTGTGGTGTTTGGGGAGGAAACATTACGAATGAAAATGTATCGCTAAAACACTTTATGAATTTTACTTGGGTGAGTCGTCCAATTGCTGAAGATCGTCCTAGTGATGAAGAGTTATTTGGTGAGTTCTTTGGTACTGAAGTGCCTTAAATAAAAATCTATGAACAAGTAAAACAAATATATTAATATCATTTTCATCGGAGTTAATTATGAAACAGACAGTTGCAGAGCTACTGATTAAATATCTAGAAAACAGAGACGTAAAGCATATTTTCGGTCTTTGCGGACATACCAATATTGCTGTGCTTTCAGCAATGGCAGACAGTTCTATCGATTTTGTTAACGTACGCCATGAACAAATCGCCTCTCATGCCGCCGATGGTTATGCGCGGGTAACAGGAAAAGCTTCCGTCGTACTTTCTCATTTGAGTCCAGGATTAACCAATTGTGCAACTGGCGTGGCCAATGCAGCGCTCGATTGCATTCCTATGGTAGTGATTGCCGGCGATGTGCCTACTCATTATTATGGTAAGCACCCCCATCAGGAGGTCAATTTACATCAAGATGCATCGCAGCATGAAATATATCGTCCTTTTGTAAAACGCACTTGGCGCGTAGACCGTGCTGAACTTTTGCCCGAAATAATAGAAAAAGCGTTCGCGTTGGCTGAAAGTGGACAGCCAGGTCCGGTATTAGTTAATGTACCTATGGATGTTTTTTCGGCCAAAATTGATCCCGCATTATTTGAGCGGTTGGTAAGTAATACTAAAGCGTTAATTAAGCCATCTATCGATGATGCAACCGCTGAACTCATTATTAAAGAACTGGCAGAAGCAAAAAGCCCGGTCATTTATGCTGGCGGCGGTATTATGTTGGCGCGTGCCAATGAGGAGCTACGCGAATTTGTTGAACACATGGGAATTCCTGTAGCACACAGCCTGATGGGTAAAGGTGTTTTATCTGATTCCAACCCATTAGTATTGGGTATGACAGGATTTTGGGGCACTCAGTTAGTAAATGACAAATGCCTTGCTGCCGATACCATCTTCGCGATTGGTACACGGTTTAAGGAAGCCGACTGCAGCTCTTGGTATCCAGGTTATACCTTTAATATTCCGGGTACAAAACTTATTCATATCGACATAGAGCCTAGTGAAATAGGTCGAAACTATCCGGTAGATATTGGAGTAGTTGCCGACGCTAAGGCTAGCCTGCGAGTACTGAATCGCGTTGCAAAAACGCTTTATCCAAGTGGCTTTCAACGTCAAGAACTGGAAGAGGAAATTCGTAATTTCCGCGCAGATTTTGTCGCTAAAAATTCCGAAATGGCAACCAGTAATGCTTTTCCAATGATGCCAGAAAGGATATTAGCGGATGTACGTGCTGCCGCCCCTGATGATGTCATTATTACTACTGATGTAGGTTGGAATAAAAATGGTGTCGGTCAACAGTTTCCTGTTTATACACCCGGCTCGGTATTAACCCCTGGTGGTTTTGCCACAATGGGCTTTGGAGCTCCAGCAGCTATTGGCGCTAAAATAGCTGCACCCGATCGCACTGTTATTTCTCTAGTTGGTGATGGCGGTTTTGGTCAGAATCCTGCGTGCCTTGCCACAGCTGCGGAACAAAAATTAGGTATCGTCTGGGTAATTATGAACAATAATGCCTTTGGTACAATTGCAGGTCTGCAAAAAGCGCATTACAAATTAAATTATGGAACAACTTTCCCAGGGCAAGCGGGCGATATCAATAATACTCCTAACTATGCGGATATTGCCAAGGCTTATGGTGTCAAGAGCTTGCGTATTTCATCTGCAGAGGAGTTCAAGCCTGCACTGGAAGAAGCAATTGCTTCAGGTGTGCCTTATGTACTTGATGTGGCAATGAAAAACAACCCTACGCCAACAACTGGACACTGGAACATTCTAGATATTTATTCACCTGATGAATATATCTCGCACGTAAGTACAGACTAAAATCTACAATATTAGAGGTTGTGGTTTTGAATATGATAATTAACCATTTTATTTTTAATCATTACCTATATCAATGTGAATAATAAAAAGAGTTTATTATGGGACTATTAAAAGAACAGGATCGCACAAGATTAGCTGGCCAAACTGCAATCGTTACAGGAGCAGCTCGAGGCATTGGACTTGGAATTGCGCGATTACTAAAAGAACGCGGCGCTAAAGTGATTATTTGGGATCTGAATCTTGAGCCATTATCGGCAGATGAAGGTTTTGAGAGTACAGATTGTGAATGTGTTGATGTAACCGATTATTCCTCGATTGAGTCAGCATTTAACAGAGCTGTGAGTAAATTTGGTAAGGTTGATATCTTAATTAACAACGCTGGCATCAACGGTCCGATAAAGCCCACTTGGGAATATCCCCTTGAAGATTGGGATAGAGTTATCAATATAAATATGACAGCTGTTTTTTATACAAGTCGAATAGCTGCTAAACATATGAAAAGTAATGGCTATGGTCGCATAGTTACAATTGCATCTATGGCCGGTAAAGAAGGAGTTTTAAACCTTTGCGCCTATTCTGCTGCTAAAGCCGGCATCATTGGTTTTTCTAAAGCGCTTGCTAAAGAAATTTGCGATTCAGGTGTTACTGTAAATTGCATAGCCCCAGCAATGACCGAAACACCTCTGCTTGATTGTATGACAGAAGAACATATCCGTAACATGACAGCCAAAATACCAATGGGTCGCTTGATTCAAGTTGAAGAAGTCGCAGAAGTGGCTGCATGGATAGCCAGTCCTGCTTGTAGTTTGACTACTGGCTTTGTTTTTGATGCAAGTGGCGGTAGAGCTACTTATTAAGTTTTATGTCACTTTAATCCATTGGTAATGGGTAAATAACGCTTTTATTAAAATGCTACATATTTAAAAAGGTAAAGTAATTATGTCTGAACAAATAAATAATTGTGAGAATGAATCTGCTGCTTGGTGGAGTACTGATATTATCGATATGAGCCCAGGGGTTATTCGATTTCGAGGTCATCCGATAGAAAACCTTATTGGTAATGTTAGCTTTGCTCAAATGATCTGGTTTATGGTGCGCGGTGATATGCCCAACAAGGAGCAGGCATACCTATTTGAATGTGCTCTTGTTTCTTCTGTTGATCATGGTCCTCAGGCTCCTTCAATCGCGGCAGCTCGTATGGCCGCAACGTGCGGATTAGGTTTGAATAACGTTATTGCCACAGCTGTAAATATGCTAGGTGATTCTCATGGTGGTGCGGGTGAGCAATGCGTTGAGTTATACCATGAGATAAAAAAACGGCAAGAAGCCGGTCAACCATTAACGCTTGCCGTTAGAGAGGGATTAGCCGATTGGATAAGTGAGCATGGGAAGTTTGTACCCGGTTATGGTCACAGATTTCACAAGCCAATTGATCCAAGATCTCCTCGGTTGTTACAACTCGTAGATGATGCCGCTAGTAATGGTGTTGTATCAGGAGATTTTGCAGTTATTGGTCGCCAAGTTGAAAAAGAGCTTACTGAACAAAAAGGTGGGCACGCTATCCCAATGAATATTGACGGTGCAACGGCAGTAATTTTTGCGGAACTTGGTTTTCCAGCGCCTTTAGCTCGTGGTATTTTTTGTTTGTCACGTTCCGTTGGTATATTGGCTCATGGTTGGGAACAGATGCAACAAGGTGGCCGAAACAAAGGTCCTATTCCACGAAAGTATTTACCCAAATATACAGGACTGAAATAAGTTCATGACAGCCAAATAGATAAAATGCGGGTAAAAAATAATTAATTATTATCTAATTTTTTATTCAAGTGGCAGATTCAAGTTTGAAGTGCATAACCTCTAAGCAGCTATAGCCACCATGTGTTTAGCCATTAATTTGGCTGGCGTTTTATAATTTAGTTTCTTTCTTGGTCTGTCATTGAGATTGACTATTACATCTTGAACGGCTGATTGCGATACCTTTTTAAAGTCTGTTGATTTCGGCCAATATTGTCGTAATAGACCATTGGTGTTTTCATTCAAGCCTCGTTGCCACGAACAATAAGGGTCTGCAAAATACACATCACATTGCAAACTTTCAGTCATCTTTTCATGGTAGGCAAACTCTTTACCATTATCCGCTGTAATCGTGAGTACAGCGCTTTTAAACGGCGCTAACAAGGCGATGGTGGCTGCTGTGACTGTTTTTGCTGATTTGTCATCTACACGTGTCGAAACGGTAAAACTCGTTTTGCGCTCTACAATCGTGACCAGTGCGCCACTGTGACCTTTGCCAATAACGAGGTCAATTTCCCAATCACCCATTCTACTTTTATCATCAACAACGTGTGGACGCTCATCGATACTTATACGGTTCTTAATAAACCCTCTGCCAGCTTGTTTATCCTTACTACGTGATTGATAAGCTTTACCTTTCCTACGTAAATGTTGGAATAAATAGCCACCACTTTTTTTGTCAGACCAAATGTGCTGATAAATAGTTTCATAACTAATATCGATGCTCTGGTCCTCCCTAAGCCACCCAGACACCTGCTCTGGACTCCATTTCGTAGTAAGTTTTGACTCAATTGATGCAATGAGTGCTGTTGTCATTTTAATGGATTTACAAGCGACTAATCGGCGTGTGTCTGTCGATGTTTGAGCTTGTTTAAAACGATAGCCTCGTTTGCCTGTATTACGGGAAAACTCCCTGCTAATGGTTGATTGGCTAACCTTTAGTTGTTTGGCTATTTTATTTTGGCTCATTCCTGTTTTACTTAAAGCATAAATCTGGCATCGTTGTTCATAGGTCAGTTGTTTATATGTTTTCATTGTTGCATCTCTTGCCGGAGAAAAAGCGATCAGCATATATTCAGCTGACCGTCTTTTCTACCCGTTCAAGTTATGCACTTATTATTTGAATCCAAGAGTCTTAGTTAGCAT
>Ga0307488_10002216_pt1 | contig 16406 bp, 20 predicted proteins | sample SB02metaG_FD_202248 | JGI IMG/M metagenome (GOLD analysis project Ga0307488, IMG submission 202248) | Sea-ice brine microbial communities from Beaufort Sea near Barrow, Alaska, United States - SB 0.2 | ecosystem: Environmental > Aquatic > Marine > Coastal | place: USA: Alaska | collected... | reverse complement strand
GAGTTTCAATTTATACATACACAACTTTAAAACAAGCAATCAAAGATTATACTGAGGTTGATGATTCTGTATTCACAACAACTATCTTAGATGGTTTTATAATGGCTGCTGAGTATAGAATTAATACTGAGTTACCTATGGACTCAGATAGAAAAGTTCAAGAAGGCACACTATCTACAGATAATAATACAATTAATTCTCCAGCTGGAGCTTTATTTATAAGAGGTGTTGAAGTATTTAATTCAACGGCAAACACTACAGGCGCTGGAACTTGGTTAGAAAAAAAAGATCAAACATATTTATCTGAATATACTGATAGATTAACTGGACCAGAAGGAGACCTAACTTCGCAAGATGTAACAGGTTTTCCAAAATACTACGCTATGTTTGGTGGTGCTACACTTAAAACAGACACTACATCTGGAGGACTATATATAGCCCCTACACCTGATGCAGCTTACAAATTTAGAATATATTACAACAAAATGCCAGTAGGACTTGGTTCTGGTAGTGATGGGAATTCTACTACATACATAAGTAATTACTTCCCACAAGGACTATTGTATGCTTGTTTAGTAGAAGCATTTGCATTCTTAAAAGGTCCAATGGAGATGTTGACACTGTACGAAAATAAGTATAAAACATCAATACAACAGTTTGCAGGAATGCAAATTGGGAGAAGAAGAAGAGACGATTACACTGACGGTACTGTTAGGATACAAGTCAAATCACCTTCACCGTAAATAAATTAGGAGATAAAAATTATGGCAATAGCATCAGCAGTTTGTAATAGCTTTAAACAAGAAATTTTAGTTGGTACACACAACTTTACTGCATCATCTGGAAACGCTTTTAAATTAGCTTTATACACAAGTTCAGCATCATTAGGAGCTGGCACTACAGCTTATTCATCATCAAATGAAATATCTAATACATCAGGTTCAGCTTATAGTGCAGGTGGAAAAACAATTGTTAGTGTTACTCCTGCCTTAGACGGTTCAACAGCAGTTTGTGATTTTGCAGATATTAGTTTTACTTCTGCTTCATTTACAGCTAACGGATGTTTAATTTATAACGATACACAAGCAGACAAAGCAGTTTGTGTAGTAGCATTCGGTGGAGACAAAACTGTATCTAGCGGAACATTCACAATTCAATTTCCCGCAGCAGGAGCTTCAACAGCAATCGTTAGGATAGCATAAGGAGGTAGTTCCTTATGTCAATCGCTAAGACATTTACCGTAACGGTAGCCTACGCAGAAGGCGGCAATAAATATTTTATAGATGGTGTTCTACAAGATACCATAATGATAGGCGCAGGCCTTACTTACAAGTTTGATCAATCAAATCCCACTAATTCAAATCACCCACTAAGATTTTCAACAACAAGTAATGGTACACATAGCGGTGGCTCAGAATATACAACTGGTGTTACAGCTGTTGGAACTCCTGGTAATTCAGGAGCATACACAGAAATACAAGTTCAAGACGGTGCACCTTCAACATTATATTATTATTGTACAAACCATAGTAACATGGGTGGTCAAGCAAATACAGATGGTTGGGGCCGATCCTACTATGGACAAATGGATTGGAGTGACTCTAACGTTGTACAAAACGGTTGGGGTAGAAACACTTGGAATGACGGAGGTTGGGGTATTGTTGGCACCATATTACTAGAAGGTCAAGGAGCTACTGCTTCTCTTGGAGACATAACCGTAGTAGAAAAACCTGGTTGGGGTACACTAGACTGGGGTGAAAACGGTTGGGGTACTGTTGAGTCAGCAGTATTTAATTTAACTGCTCCTAGTGCAATGACTTCTAATGTAGGAGCTATAACTCCTGCAGACGCAGTTGGATTAACTGGTCAAGGTGCAACATCAAATGTTGGTTCTTTTACTTTTATTATATCACCAACAATTACATTAACCGGTCAAGTAGGTACATCTTCTGAAGGACAGTTAAGTTTAAATAACGGCGCAGACCATACTCAAGGGTTAGCAACTTTAGTTGCAACATCAGCCGTAGGTTCTATTGCTCCTGCTGATGTAGTAGGTTTAACAGGAACAGTTGCGACTTCAGCAATTGGATCAATTACAACAAATGCAGAAGATTTAATAAATATATCGGGTGTACAAGCAACAAGTGCAGTAGGCTCAATTGTACCAGAAGGAATGAATTTAGGTATTACAGGTGTCCAAGCAGCAAGTGCAGTAGGTGCTATTTCACCTGTAGATATATTAGGATTAACTGGACAAGAAGCAGTATCTAGTGTAGGAGAGATTATTACACTCGGCTATCAAGATGTTGACATAGTAGGGAATACATCGTATACAGATGTAACACACGTAGCTTAGGAGAAAAAAAATTATGGCATCAACTTTTACAGATCTTGGCTTAGAGCTAATGGCAACCGGCGAAAATGCTGGTACTTGGGGAACAAAAACAAACGCAAATTTAAGTCTTGTTGAACAATTAACTGGTGGATATTTATCTTTAGCTGTTGCAGGATCAGGAACTACAGCTTTAACTATTGCAGATGGTGCTTTAACAGGTACTGCTCAACAAAGAGTTATAGAATTAACAGGTGCTCTTACAGGATCAAGAATTTTAACATTTCCTCTTCTTACAGAAAATTTTTATTTTATTAAAAATAGCACTACTAATGCAGAAACATTACAACTTAAAGCAGTTTCCGGTTCAGGCGCAACAGTTACATGGGCAACTGATGACAAAGGTTGGAAAGTTATTTATGTAGATGGTGTAGCAACTAACACAGGTGTTTATGAAGCAGCTTTAGGAGAAGCAAATGAAGTAACTCTTACAGGAACGGAAACTTTAACAAACAAAACTTTAACTAGTCCTAAAATTGGAACAAACATTTTAGATACTAATGGAAACGAATTACTTAATTTAACCGCTACAGGTTCAGCAGTTAATGAAATTACACTAGCAAACGCGGCATCAGGAGGTGCCCCGAGTCTTACGGCTTCTGGGGAAACTAATGTAAGCCTTAATCTAGTTCCAAAAGGAACAGGTCAAGTTCAAATTAATGGTAATTCAGCAGCAACAGTTGGGAAATCTATTGCAATGGCATTGGTTTTCGGATAAAAGAATAACAGGAGAAAATAAATTATGGCAAACCCGAATCTAGTAAATGTAACATCGATCACAGGTGAATCGGTACAAGCAGCTTTAACTACTACCCTAACTACAGAGGTTTTAGCAGCAGCATCAGACACACTTGTAAAAGTAAATAGTATTATAATAGCTAACATTGATGGATCATCAGCAGTAGATGTTTCAGTTTTTATAACTAAATCAGGTGGATCACCTGTAGCAATTGCAAGCACAGTCTCAGTACCCGCAGATTCTACTTTAATTGTAATTGATAAAAACTCAGCTTTGTATTTAGAAGAAGGCGACAATCTTGAAGCTGGAGCTAGTGCTAACTCAGATGCAACTATCACTGTTAATTACGAAATATTAAACGACGCATAGGAAGGTAATAATCTATGGCACATTTTGCTGAATTAGAATTAAAAACTGATCCGACAAGTTTCACAACTGAAAAAAAGTACATTGTCAAAAGAGTTGTTGTTGTAGGAAATGATGTTCCTGCAGGTATAACTACTTTAGGTCAAAATGACATGCATGAAGACGGAGAGCTTTATTGTAAAAAACTTTTTAACGGTGGAGAGTGGAAACAAACTTCTTATAATAATAATTTTAGAAAAAGATATGCTGGAAGAGGTTCAGTATATGATGCTGAAAATGATGTATTTTATTCTCAACAACCTTATCCATCTTGGACATTAAATACAACTGAATGGGTATGGGAACCACCAGTTGCTCATCCTTCTGTTACATCAGAAGAAGTTGATGGAGTAGACTACGCTTATAGATTAGAATGGAGCGAAGCAAATCAACAATGGTTAGGTTACAAAAGCGGGGACCAATACGAATGGAATCCTGAAACATCCTCTTGGGATGCCACTGGGGGATAACCCATGGCTGGTATAATCAAAACAGATAATCGTCAAGGAAATATAATTGGAGTAGCTAACTGCGCTTCTGCTGGAAAAGAAAAATTTACTGAAGTTTTATCATCTACTACTTCTGGAACTATAGGATCAGGAACTAGATTAGCTAATACATTAGTAGTTGCTGGCGGAGGAGCTGCTGGAATGGATAATTCAGGAGGCGGCGGAGCTGGAGGTGTTATTCTTAACACAAATATTCCTGTTTCAGGTGGAGCAAGTTATTGTGTATCTGTTGGTGGTGGAGCTGCAAGAAATCCTGCACCTGGAAGTAACCCTGGAGCTGATGGAACTAATTCAACTTTAACAGTAGGAGGCACAACTTACACGGCTATAGCTGGTGGCGGCGGTGGAGGTAGTGGTGCAGGTAGAGCTGGTGGTTCTGGTGGAGGAGCCGATGCTGGTAATTCTGGTGGAGCAGGAACTTGTAGTCAAGGTAATGCTGGTGGAAGTTCTAGTCCAGATACCGGTGGAGACGCTGGTGCTGGCGGTGGTGGAGCTGCAGCTGTTGGAGGAGCAGGAACAGGAAATGGTGGAACTGGTGGAGGACCAAGAGTTGCTGGAGCTGGTGGTGCTGGTTTAAGTGTATCAAGTTTATTTCCAGGAGCATCAGTTAGTGCTGTTGGAGGAGGCGGCGGTGGAGCTGCTGGACCAGGTAGTGCACCAAATGTAAGAACAGGAGCTGGAGGAACAGGCGGTGGTGGAGCAGGATCAACAACAGGTGGAAATAATGGAACAGCTAACACTGGAGGTGGTGGTGGATCTGGCGGTGGACCAGGATCTTGTCATGATTCAGGTGGTGGCGGTTCAGGTGTTGTTATGATTAAAGAATTAAATAATAGTAGAGGTGTTTGGCCAATGAAACAACAGTTTGATGCCGTTAAAGGTGGATCATGGCCAGATGGATCTGTTATTCAATCAGTTACATTAAATTATTTAGTAGTAGGTGGCGGAGGAGCAGGAAAATTATTTCAAGGCGCTGGAGCTGGAGGTTATAGAGCTTCTGGTTACGGACCTTCACCATTACAAGGATGTTCAGTTGTTATATGTTCTTCATCAGATTATACAATTACAATCGGAGCAGGAGGAGCTTCTGCAACCGGAACTGCTTATCCTATTGAGTCATCACCCCCATCTTTAGATGGTCCAGGTTATGGTAATCCAACAAGTTTTTCTAGTTACATTACTTCATCTGGAGGTGCTGTTCCTTTAAATGCATCTTGTGGAAGTCCATGGAATGCTAACAATGGAGAAAGAGGTGGACCTGGAGGTTCAGGTTCTGGAGGCTATGCTTCTCTTATTGGTGGTAAAAGACCAGGAGGTTCTGGAAACATTGGAGGGTTCTCTCCACCTGAAGGAAATAGTGGTGGAGCAGGCGGTAACCCAGATAACAAAGCTTCTGGTGGTGGCGGAGGCGCTACTGCAAATGGAGCCCCAGGATCAGGTTCTGATCCAGGAGTAGCCGGAGGAGCGGGAGCTCCAAACTTAATTACAGGTGTTGCATGTTCAGCTTACGCTGGAGGTGGAGGATCAGGAACTGACCGAGGTGTTGGTGGTTTAGCTGGTGGAGCCGGAGGAACTGGTGGTGGCGGAGCTGCTGCTACAAGAAATGCTTGCTCTGTAGCTGCATCAGGTGTTGCAAATACAGGCGGTGGTGGCGGTGGCGGTACTGGAGGACCTACAAATTTTGGAGCTCCTACATACATGAACCCAGCCGGACTATCACACTATGGAGCAAAAGGTGGTTCAGGTATTGTTGTTGTTAGATCACCAGCAGGTCATCCTATGTCAGTTTCACCAGGATCTAATAGTATATCTACGGTTTGTGGTCATACTGTTGCTAAGTTTATTGTTTCTGGAACATTGACTGTTAACTAATATTTAGTTATATATATACCTACATTATGTGGGTCATAAAATTTAGAAAGCATGACAGAATTAAAAATAAACTTTTATCTTTAATTGATAAAATGCCAAATGTTCTTTATCAAACACATAAAGGAACAACAGCAACTAAATCTGATTGGAACTTACCTTCTAATTTTCAAAGAGATTATCTTGATTTTTTTTATAAAGAAATAAATTCTTTAATGTCGCAAACAGCTAAAAAGTTTAAATGTCAAAATTGGACAATTCATAATGCATGGTTTATGCAATATAAAGAAAACGATAAACATGCTTGGCATACTCATCCTAGAACTAATCTATCTGCTGTGTACTATTTAGAACTACCTAAAAAAGAATTAATTACTGAATTTAAAAATAATAAAATTAAAGCAAGAGATGGAGACATATTGATTTTTCCATCATATATGTTACATAGGTCTCCAATAAATAAAAGCAATGAAAGGAAAACAGTAATATCATTTAACTGTGATTTTTATAATTAATGGAAAATCTCCCACTACCTAATTTTGGCGTCATACAAAACAGATTACCAAAAGAATTATATGATTCTTTATTAAAAGAATGTTTATCTATAAAAAAACCAAAGCCACGTGGACTTGCTTTAGACATAGATTATAAGAAAAAAATGATATCTTATTTAACTGAAAAAGGCGTATCAGAACATTATTTTATAACAGAAGAAAATACATTAAAGATAATTGAAGTTATTAAAAAAATGATTGATAAATATAAAGAAACTTTTCCGGGTTATTTAGACGGTATAAGATTTTTAGATAAAGATGCGCCTTTAGCTTTTAGAACACCATGGGTTAACTTTCAAAAAAAGAACGAATATTTACCACTACATGAACACGGTGGTGTGTTGTCTTATAATATTTGGATGCAGATACCAGTTGATTCAATATTTGAATATAATTACAATTCTATCATAGGAAAAAATCTAACCCATAGATTAACTTTAACTAAAAAAGATGAGGGACGTATAGTATTATTCCCTGCACAATTACAGCATATTGTATACCCATTTTATAACACCAATAAAACCAGAATGTCTATTGCGGGTAATATACTTTTGAAAACCTCATGAAATTATATAAAAATATTCTTACAGAAAAAGAAAGAAAAAAACTATTAACTTTTGTTAAAACTCAGGTTAGAGATTTAAGTCCAAAATGTCCTGGTTTACAAACTCTTATGGATCTACATACGTTTGATGAAACTAAACATTTTTATAATTTGGTAATGTCTAAATATTTTAAAAATATGACAATTGAAAATTCTTGGGGTAATTATTGTGAAGGAGATGAGATAAATTGGCACAATCACCCTACCTGTAAATTATCAGTTGTTTACTTTTTAAAAAATTCTGATAGTTTAGGAACTATGTTTAGAGATGAAAGATATAATTGGGACAAGATTACTTCACCCAAATGTCCACAAAATTCTTTATTAGTTTTTGACGGAAACAAAATACATTCTCAACCTTATTCACCTAAAAAAATTAAACGTTATTCGATTGCAATAGATTTAATATGAATTTAAAAAACGCTTATTGGTATTTTACAGGTATACTTGGAGACAAGTTTTGTGATGAATTAATAGAACATGGTAATTCTAAAAGAGAAAAAATAGCAACTATAGGTAGCACAGCGCAAAGTGTTAAAGAAAGAATTGGTGTAAAAAATGAAGCAGCTATTCAAAAACATATAACAAGAAAAGAATTAAAAGATTTAAAAAAACAAAGAGATTCAAATATATCTTGGGTAAATGATAGATGGATCTATGATCAAATAGTTCCATATATACGTCAAGCAAATCAAAGCGCAGGTTGGAATTTTGAAATAGATTATTTTGAGTCTTGTCAATTTACTAAATATAAACTTAAACAATTTTATGACTGGCATTGTGATCCTTTTCCAACACCTTACAATAATCCAGGAGATCCTAACTTTCATGGTAAACAAAGAAAAATTTCAGCTATAGTTCAATTATCTAACCCTAAAGATTACAAGGGTGGAGCATTAGAGATTCAACCAAGAACAGAAAAAGATTCTACTATAGTTTTAAATACTAAAAGACACTTTGAGCCGAGAGGGAGTATTATTGTATTTCCTTCTCATTTATGGCATAGAGTTAAACCTGTAACGAAAGGAATAAGATATTCATTAGTGCTATGGGCACTTGGATATCCATTAAAATAAAATGGCAAAGAAAGATAATTTAAAAACATCAATTTATTTTCAATCTCCAATTTATACAATTGAAATACCTGAATGGGTAGATCATGTTAATAAAGTTTGTAATAACTATATAAAACAAGCTAAGAAAAGAAATGAACCTATGATTAAAGATAGGGAGAAAAGATGGAAGAAAAAAGTTGGGGATATAACTTTATCACACCATTCAGAAAGTATGATTAACGATCCTGAATTAAAAGAATTTCAAGAGTATATTGGATCAACAAGTTGGAATGTCATGGATTTTTTTGGATATGATATGTCTCAGTACGAGTTAATGTGGACGGAATTATGGACACAGGAATTTTCTAAAAAAGGTGGGGGCCATCATGAAGGACATATTCATTATGATAATCATATATCCGGTTTTTATTTTTTAAAATGTAGTGATAGAACTTCTGTTCCTTATTTTAAAGATCCGAGATTAGCTAAAGTTATGTCTGATTTGCCTCAAAAAAAACAAGATGAGGTTTCAATGTCTTCCCCAATAATTCAATATAAACCTAAACCAGGAACTATGATTTTATTTCCAGCATATTTAGAACATGGTTTTACAGTGGATGCTGGAGTAGATGATTTTAGATTTGTACATTTTAATTTACAAGCTGTTAGAAAACTATTAACCAATCATTTGAAAGGACAAAATGTCAAAAGTAAAAAATAATTTTTTAAAAAAAGAAGACTTTAATAAAATAAAAGAAGCTTTAACTTCTGATATTTTTCCTTGGTATTTAAATAATAATAAAACATCTAAAGACCCTAAAGAATATACAAAACATAAAAATGATTACCAACTTACTCATACTTTTTTTGAAGATGATAAAATAAATTCTAATGCTTATAGTTTATTAGAACCTATTATAGAAATATTAAAACCTAAATATTTTATAAGAATAAAAGCAAACCTAGTTTCTAATACAGATAAGGTTTATAAATTTGATAAACACACAGATCAAGAGTATAAATGTAAAGCAGCTATATTATATATTAATACTAATAATGGTTTAACATTGTTTAAAGATAGAAAAGTACAAGCAAAAGAAAACAGTATAGTATTTTTTGAAGGAAATGAAACCCATCAAGCGACAACTTGTACAGATCAAAAATATAAAATAGTAATTAATTTTAATTATCAATAATATGAATTGGAAAAAAAATAAATTTACTGTAATTAAAAAAGCAATAAGTCCAGAAATGGCTGAGCTTTTTAAAAATTATTTATTACTAAAAAGAAAAGTAACTCAAACATTTATTACAACTAAACATATATCAGAGTTTAATATGGATTGGGGTACATGGAGAGATAAACAAGTTCCAGGTACTTATTCTCATTATGCAGATATATTAATGGAAACTTTATTAACTTCATTAAAACCTAAAATGGAAAAAACTACTGGTTTAAAATTATTTGAAAATTATTCTTATACTAGAATTTATAAAGTTAAAGATATATTAGAAAGACACAAAGATAGATTTAGTTGTGAGATCTCTACAACATTAAATTTAGGTGGAGATAAACCTTGGCCAATTTATATAAATCCAAATGAAAAAGAGGGTGCTATAAATCCTACAACAAGAAAATATGACGCCTCAAAATCTAAAGGTGTTAAAGTGGATTTAAAACCTGGCGACATGTTAATTTATAGAGGAGACTTATTAGAGCATTGGAGAGAACCCTATACAGGAAATTATTGTGCACAAGTATTTTTACATTATAATAATAAAGCAACTAAAGGTTCAGAAGAGAATGCTCTTGATAAAAGACCACACCTAGGGTTACCAAGTAGATTTAAAAGAGCTGAAAAAAAGATTCCATAATGAAAGACTTTCCTATTATAAGGATTGATAATTTTTACGATTTCTCTAAAGGAGAAAATACAAGAGTTAAAAATAAAGTTATAAATCAAATTAAAAGAGCAGAGTGGGATAATAATTATGCTCTTGAAAAAAATAAATTTACGACAAAACTTTATAATACATTTGTAGATACTGCTAAAAAAAATTTAAAGTTTAAAGTAAACAAAGATTTAAATAGAGATTTTTGTTGGGCTGTAGCTTCCAATAAAGATTTTAAACCTTCGGTTAATTGGCATAATCATATTAAATCTTCAACAATTAATTCAGTTTATTATCTAGATATACCAAAAGATATGGAGGGCGGTGAAATAGAGTTTAGAAGCAGAAGAAAAGATGTATTAAGAATTACACCTAAAACAAATGAGTTATATATTTTTCCATGCTGGTTATGGCATAACCCAATTGATGTTAAATCAAAACAATTTAGACTTTCTATTAATATGGAAATAATTGCACTAGAAAAACATTGGGAAATATTTGATGAAGATAAATAATTATAAAATAGAAAGCTGGTTTTCAGTCCCCATCTTGTCACACTATAATCCAGAATGGTCTGAAAAATTACTGAAGCCATCACTTAAATATTTAGATGATGAAAAAATCAATAAAGAAAGATTCTATAAAGGAAGAACTACTTATGATACAAAATATAACTTAGCCACTCGACCTGAATATAAAGGCTTTGTAACTTATTTAAAACAGGTAGCTAAAACATACCTAACTGATTTGGGTTTTGACTATAGTCAAATATCTAAAAAATTTGATCCTTACTTTTTTACTACAGAATTAAACAAAGGATCTTATCAAGAAAGACATATACATAAATACCAATTATCTGGAATTTTATATTTAAAAGTACCAGAAGGCTCTGCTCAAATTATTTTTAATGATCCTATACATGTAAGGGAATATAATAATTGGCCAGTTTTAGATTCTAAAAATCCAAATACTTTTGGTACTGTTTCATATAAACCTGTAGTAGGAAGTCTTTTATTGTGGCCATCTTGGCTGTATCACGAAGTCCCTACACATAAGATAGATGACAATAGAATTGCCTTAGTCCTGAATCTATAAAGCTGTTGAAATCAGCCACAATTTGATATACTACCTACTAAACAGGTTTTTATATGTTACAAAAATTAGGCTTTGCCCCAGGATTTAATAAACAAGTTACAGAAACAGGTGCCGAAGGGCAGTGGTTTGATGGTGATAACGTACGTTTTAGATATGGTACCCCAGAAAAAATAGGGGGTTGGTCTCAATTAGGTGCAGATAAATTAACCGGTGCGGGCAGAGCTATTCACCACTGGGATGATAACTCAGGAATTAAGTACGCTGCAATAGGTACCAATAAAATTTTATATGTTTATTCTGGTGGTAACTATTATGATATTCATCCTATAAGAACAACTCTAACCGGGTGTACTTTTAGCAGCGTTTCAGGACAACCAACTGTTACTATAAATACTTCTACAGGACATGGTTTAATAGATGGTGATATTGTTTTATTTGATTCTGTTACAGGCTTGACAGGGTCTACTTTTACTAACGCTTCTTTTGAAGATATAAAATTTGAAGTTACTTCAGCTTTAACTTTTAATACTTTTACAATTACGATGGCAGCCAATGAATCAGGAACACCTTTAAGTAGTTCTGGATCAGCCTCTACTCTTTGTTATTACAATGTTGGTCCTTCACAACAATTAGGTGGTTATGGATGGGGTACAGCAAATTTTGGGGGAACAGCTTCTGGTATTGCAACCACTACCTTATCAACTGCTTTAACAGATACAACTACTACAACAATTGTTGTAGGTTCTTCAATTGCTTTTCCTGCCTCTGGAGAAATTAGAATAGGTACAGAGGATATTAGTTATACAAATAATGACACGGGAACAGGGACCTTAAGTGGAGGGGCCAGGGGTGTAAATGGTACTACTAAGGCTACACATAGCGCTGGTGCTACTGTAAGTAATATTAGTGATTTTGTTGCGTGGGGTGATGCCTCATCTGCAGACTTTACTATAGATCCTGGATTATGGGTTCTTGACAATTTTGGTACAAAATTAATTGCACTTATATATAATGGCCCATGCTTTCAATGGAATGCAGCAGCAAGTAGTGCTACTTCTACAAGAGCTACTATATTACCTAATGCACCGACAGCATCACGTCATGTATTGGTTTCAACTCCCGACAGACACTTAGTATTTTTTGGAACTGAAACTACTGTAGGGGATCCTACTACTAAAGATGATATGTTTATTAGATTCTCTTCTCAAGAAAGTATTGATCAAACAGATTCATATACAGTACGAGCTGAAAACACAGCAGGCACGCAAAGACTTGCAGATGGTTCTAAAATTATGGGGGCTATTAAAGGTAGGGATGCAATTTATGTTTGGACTGACACAGCATTATTTTTAATGCAATTTGTAGGTCAACCTTTTACTTTCTCATTTCAACAAGTAGGGACTAACTGTGGTTTATTCGGAAAAAATGCATGTAGGGAAGTGGACGGTTCTGCTTATTGGATGTCCGAGAATGGTTTTTTTACTTATGACGGCCAGTTAAAAACAATGCCTTGTCTTGTTGAAGACTTTGTCTACGATGATATAAACGCTACATCAAGAGATCTTATTAATTCAGGTCTAAATAATTTATTTGGAGAAATTAGTTGGTTCTATTGTAGTAATGGTTCAGACGCTGTTGATAGAGTAGTGACTTATAACTATTTAGATTCATCAGCAAAACAACCGATATGGACAACAGGCACTTTAGCTAGAGCTTCGTGGCAAGACTCCGCTGTTTTTGATAGACCGCATGCAACTCTTTATGATCCTAATAGTAATTCCTCTTACGATGTTATCGGCAATACAGATGGTTGTACGATATACTATCAACAGGAAACAGGGACCGATCAAGTCAATGCTGGTGGTGTTGTTACAGCTATCCAAGCAAATATTTTATCAGGTGATTTTGATATCACTCAGAGAAGAAGTAATACAGGTCAAACTGTGGGGACACCGGACCTTAGAGGAGACGGTGAATACATTATGAGGATCAGTAGATTTATACCTGATTTTATAAATCAAACAGGCAACACTAAAATTACTTTTACAACTAGAAATTATCCGAACAGCACACCGGTCACTACTGATTTTGACACTACTTCATCAACAACTTTTAAAAGTACAAGACTTAGAGCAAGATCTATTGCATTAAAAGTTTCTAACACGGGGTCTAATCAAGATTGGAAGTTAGGTACATTTAGATTAGACATTGCACCAGGAGGAATGAGATAATGGCAACAGATGCAGAGATAAGAAATGCGGGTATATTATACATGCCTCAACAAAAATATTTACAGAATCCTTATGAATTACCTACAGCACAGACTGAACCTGTACCAGGTGGGGTAACAAATACAAATGCTTTTACAAATAGTGGTGGAGATGGTTTTAGTGTTTATAATGCAGACCCCAATACAATAACAAACATGAATCCTAACTCGTACGCTTTGCAAGATGCAAGACGTGAAAATGAATTATCTTATGTTGGAAAATCTTTTCCAGGAAATATTGATCCTCTTTATAGCACTAACACTGGAGCAATGAAAAACATGGAAATGTATCCTGAATATTATGGATTAGATAAACCACCTCCATCAAAAATATCAGAACTTATTTCAAAGGGAATTGGTTTCATTCCTGGTATAGGCACACTAACAAGAGTTGCAGATTTTGCATCGGGTATGTTACCTGCAAACAGAAGAGCAATAATGGAAAATCAATTAGGTACTCAAGGTGTTATGGTAAATGACATTGGTCAAATTGTAGTAGGACAAGGTGGTAGTTATAATACACCAGAAGGAATTATGGCTGGATATAATCCTGTTAAAATGACTGATGAAACTTTTACTGGTAGACAAGAAAATATCGGAAAAACATTGCAAGAAAAATATGGTTTAACTCAAGAACAAGTAGATGGTTTAATGAGTGGAGAGTTAACTGAAGAAGATTTTAAAGATAGCAAGTACAATTTAAAAGGAACAAATAAACAAACTAATTTAATTACAAATTTAATAAATATAGAAAAAGCTAGAAAAAATTTTGCTGATACTACCGATATAACAGATCAAATTGTAGGTATTAAAACAGATACTAAAACTAATAATAGTGGTGGCGGTGGTGGTGATGGTACGTTTGGAATAGGTAGTGACGGTCAGAAATCTTATTCAAGCCCGGGTGATAGTTTTGGTACTAATGCAACAACCGGAGGTCCTGTAAGCAATAAAACTGGTAAAGGAAGAACAGATTATTTCTTTGGTGGTAGGGTAAATTTTAAAGACGGAGGCCTAGCAAGTATTTTATAATGGCAAAAATTGTACAATCATTAACTAGAGCAGCTAAAGAATATGAACAAAAAAATATGCAATCATTGGTCAGGGACCTTGATGGTATTATCACAAAATTAAATTCTTCTTTTCAAGAAGAAGTAAAACAGGAGATAGAAGCTAAGAGTTTCTTTTTAGAATAATGGCAGTAGTAAACCAATACAAATTTAAAGGTATAGATAACGACACAACAGGAAATGCTTTAGTTCCTTTGGGAGTAGGTAATCCTTCGGTCAATGAGACTATAATTATTAAATCTCTGCTTGTTACATCAGCTGGTACACCAAGTGTAACTGTAACAAACAATAGTATTACAGCTATTAAATCTGCAGCATTAACAGCTAATGTTACAACAGAATTATTAACACAACCGCTAATAGTGGAAGGTGGTACACCTTTTACAGTACAATCAAGTACCACAGATTCATTTGACATAGCTATAAGTTACTTAAACATCAAAAAAGAAAAGGTAGACTAATGGAAATAAAACAAGCAAAAGTAGAAACAACGTATAGACACATTGAGACCGGTGAACTTTTTAAAGAGAGAAAAGACTGGGAAGCCAAGGGTTTTAAGCAGGAAGAGATGGCACAGGACGTGAAAGTTATCATGCCGCCTCTTGATTTGTTCAGTAAAACAAAGTAAAACGAATAGACTAAGGATAAATTTATGGCAATTTCAAATATGCAACAACCGAGACAGATGTACGGATTAGGGAGCTTTGTAAAGAAAGCTTTCCGTAAAGTTAAAAAAGTTGCGAAGAGTCCATTAGGTAAAGCTGCTTTGATGGCTGCAGTGGGTTTTGGTATACCTGGTACAAGTCTAGGTGGTTTATTTGGAAGAGCAAGTTTTGGTGGGGCTGCAACAGGTATGTTAGGAAGTCAAGGTATTGGAGCAACTATGGCTAAATCTTTACCATCTTTATTTGCAAATCCTACAACAGGTCAAATGAAAATGGAAGGAATGACAAAAGGTTTCTTTCCAAATATGCTTAGTAAAATGTCTACAGGTCAAAAAATATATGCTGGTCTAGGTGCAACAGCAATTGCTTCTCCGTTTTTAGCAAAAGCATTTGGCAAAGGACCTGAAGAAGTGGTAGAGGAAGTAGATGAAGATTACATTACTCCTTACATGGCATATCAAATGTCAAGAAACCAAGATCCTTATATGAATTTTTTACCACCTGAAGCAAGTGCTCAGTCTGGTTATTACACTCCACAACTTGCAGCTAACGGTGGAAGAATAGGTTATGCGGGTGGTACGATAGTTGAAGACGAAGAAGACATAAATTTAAACAGACCATTTAATATGGGTACTATGATGTCAAGAAGAGGTTATGCTAATGGTGAGATGGTAGAAGAATCTATGACTGAAGAAGTACGATTACCTGATGAAGCAGAACAAATGTTACAAGTAGAGTATCAAAAATATGTAGAAGGTGGCGGACAGTTACCTTACCCAGAATTTAAAAAATTAGTATTACAACAAATGCAACAGGAAAGAGCAGCTCCTGATGAAACTATGATGTCTGAAACAGAAACTGTCGAAGCTGCACCGACTGCAATGATGGCTGGCGGTGGTTTAACAAGTGTTCCAGGTTACGGAACTCCTGCAGGTACAAATAAATTTGGTTACCCTAGCGGTGGTGTAAGAGTAGGTGCAGAAGAAGGTGGACTTATGAACCTTGGTGGTATGGAAAAAGATTATAGAGCTGAGGGTGGTTTTGTACCTATTGGTGCTAAAGAAAAAGCAGATGACGTACCGGCTAGATTAAGTGTAAATGAATTTGTATTTACTGCAGATGCTGTTAGAAATGCAGGTGGTGGAGATATAGACAAAGGTGCAGAAGTTATGGAAAATATGATGAACCATTTAGAAAATGGTGGACAAGTTTCAGAAGAGTCTCAAGGTGGAGAAGGGGCTCAAGCTATGTATGATCAACAACAAATGTTACAATCGAGGATGGGAT
>Ga0307488_10002215_pt1 | contig 16409 bp, 5 predicted proteins | sample SB02metaG_FD_202248 | JGI IMG/M metagenome (GOLD analysis project Ga0307488, IMG submission 202248) | Sea-ice brine microbial communities from Beaufort Sea near Barrow, Alaska, United States - SB 0.2 | ecosystem: Environmental > Aquatic > Marine > Coastal | place: USA: Alaska | collected 2017-05-06 | reverse complement strand
CGCGCCTAGTGACATTTCCATTACGAGCTTTCTCAACGCATGGCTATCTATGAAACGGTTTTCTGAGCGTACACAGCGGGTGCTATGTTTAGGGATTAACTGCACCATAGGCTACGGGACATTATTGTACTCATTTAGTTTACTGGCGCTCGAAATAGAAAAAGAATTTTCGTGGTCAAGTGCTTTTATTTACGGCATTTACTCCTTAGGTATCTTACTAGGGGGCATTGCCGCTCCCTTTTTAGGCAAAGCCTTAGATCGTTATGGCGTTAAATACCCTATGGTATTTGGCTCTTTGGTTATGGCCTGTTGTTTATATGGATTATCGACGGTTACCCACCCATTAGAGTTCATTGTTTACTTACTTTTGCTCGAAATACTTTCCATTTTAGTGCTTTACGAATCGGCATTTGTAGCCGTCGTCCAAGCTAATAATGTTCAAAAGAATCACTGTTATACAAAACAAGATAAAAAAGAACCAGAGCATAAGCAGGAACCCGCAGCACAAAAAGAGACAACACGTTTATCTATTACCCACATCACATTAATGGCTGGTTTTGCGTCTACTATATTTTGGCCGTTAATCGCCTATTTATTATCAGTAGGCGATTGGCGAGATGTTTATGTGTTAATGGCCCTGTTGCATCTTTGTGTGTGTTTGCCACTGCATTACGCGTGTCTGCGTACGATGACATCCACGATAAAAACCAATAAATTCGTAAAAAATAATCAGGGTGTAAAAAACACCACAGAAGACATAAAACTTACGCTAAATAATGACACAGAACGCCTTCACCCAGAACAACTTCACCGAAAAAAACCGCACACAGAACAATCGCACACAAAACAAAACGCCATCCCAAAAAACCAATATAAAACAGAGCTTCTATTGGCTTTATCCTTTGGTGGCGTCGCCTTTTGCACCAGTGGCCTACATATTCATCTTTTCACCATTATGCACGCACTATCTATTCACGATGCCTTAGCCGTATTAGCCGGATCGCTCATTGGCCCATTTCAGGTGGTGTCTCGGGTGATGGATATATTTTTAGCGCGGCGTATTACCCCAATATTATTAGGCGCTATATCGATTATGCTTATGGTGTGCGGCTTCTTCTTTTTATTGTTAGCGGCGGTGAGCAGTTATACGGTTCTGTTGTTCGCCATATTCTTCGGGCTAGGGCAGGGCCTAACCTATATCGTGCGAGGGTCGATTCCATTGTATTTATTTGGCCATAGCCATTATGGCGCAATAACCGGCCGCATTAACGGCATCAGAATCATCATGACCGCCATAGCCCCCGTCAGCGTGGCTATGTTGATCGATAATACCGCCATAGAAGGGGTGATACTGTTATTGAGTATTTGTATGGTCGGGAGCCTATGGCTGTTGGTGTATCTACGCAATCAACAAAACCGCACTATTAATACACCCTAACGACAACTCAAGCCTAAAACGCCCTTAGAGTGTGGCATGACACATTTATGAAATAAGCGCCACATCAGGTAAGTTATCCGCCACGTCTTGAAAGGTTTTACCTGGCTCAAGCGCATCAATAATAATCGCTAATGGTTCTGCCCATATCTCGGGTAAATCTGCTTCGCCTTCATTGCCATATCCCATCACCATGGGATATGGCAGCTTTTCGATAGGGGGACAAAACCCAGCGCTCACACCGGGTTTATTGCCTCTAGCATCCACTCTATACCACCCAAAACCTTCCAGATAGACCGCATTAAGCCCATGTAGGAAAAACGGTGGAGTATCTACTGGGAGGCTATCTACTGGGGTATCTACTGGAGTGTCTATTGGGCTATCTACCGGGCTATCTACTGGGGTATCTACTGGGGTATCTACTGGAGTATCTACCGGGCTATCTACTGGGGTATCTACCGGGCTATCTACTGGGGTATCTACTGGGGTATCTACCGGGCTATCTACTGGAGTATCTACCGGGCTATCTACTGGGCTATCTACTGGGGTATCTACTGGGGTATCTACTGGAGTATCTACTGGGGTATCTACTGGAGCGTCTACTGGGGTATCTACTGAAGTGTCTACTGGGCTATCTACTGGGGTATCTACTGGAGAGTCGGCAATGGTTAAGCGTTGGTAACACAGCCCCGCAGGAATGTTATTGGCACGCAGCAGCGCCGCCAGTAAATGGCTTTTGGCATAGCAGTAGCCTGTACCGTGGGCGAGTACATCCGATGCTTTGCACGTCACAGGGTTTAATTGGTAGTCTAAGCTGTGCTTGATCTCATCACGCACAAACTCAAAACACTTTTTTGCAACATCTATGGGTGACGATAAACCATCGGCTAAAAAGCGCGATGTCGCCAATACGCTGGGGGTATTCCAATCAATGTATTGGGTCGATGCTAAATATTCTTTCATGGTGATGATCGTCTATCCGTTGGATGAGGTGTTTGCAAATTTTTGAGATGGCAAAATGGCACCTTAAGTTAATCATTAGGGCTAGTCATTAAGGTCAGTGTAAAAACTATCATAAGAGAGATCAACCCCAAGATTGTAATCTTGGGTAGGCATGCTTTTTCGTTGACATTTGCTTTAGTGGTTCCCTTTAAGGGTAAGTAGGTAACGACTTGCCACCTAAAGTCTTTTCGTGGGGCTGTGCTTGATGAGCCGTTGTAGCACGTTGAGATAATTTGTTTAAGTATGGTAAATGGATGGTGGTCTTGTGACCTGTCCATGGCGGCAGTTGAGTTTTATGCTTCTCCAAATATATTTATTCTATATAGGGTTAAGGCTCTTAGCTGACGTTTTATCTACCGTGAATTACTGCTAAAATAACAAAAACCAACAAAAACTAGTAAATACTATGAAGAATGATAGTAAAGACCACGTCATGACGTTGAATGAACTCGCCAGTTATCTAAACGTGCCAAAATCGACGATATACACGCTTGCCCAAGAAGGTCGATCTCTAGGCAAAAAATCAGGCCGGAAAATAGGCAAACAATGGCGTTTCGCCAAAGCCGCTATCGACCGCTGGCTTGACACAGAAGCCAAAAAGAGTCGAACTTCATGAGAATGTTTACCCCGCATCAAAGCGCTTATTTTGCCCATTGGCTGACTCAGACCGGCAAATTGGAAAACCAAGTGTCACGAGTAATGGCATCTGCAAGGGTTGATATGAACCCCCATCAGGTGGAGGCTGCTTGTTTTGCATTGAAATCACCTATTGCAAAGGGTGTGTTGCTGGCAGACGAAGTCGGATTGGGTAAAACTATTGAGGCTAGCCTAGTCATCGCTCAAAAATGGGCAGAACACAAACGCAAAATTTTGTTAATTGTGCCCGCGTCACTGCGTAAGCAGTGGAACCAAGAACTTCTCGATAAATTTGAGCTACCGTCAACCATTATTGACAGCAAAATAGCGAGTAATCTAAAAAAGCACGGCATCGCCAACCCCTTTGATCAAGAAAACCAAATTATCATCAGCTCTTACGAATACGTGGCCCGACAAAAAGACCGGGTGCAGCTAATCAGTTGGGATTTGGTGGTGTTTGATGAAGCGCACAAACTCAGGAACGTCTATCAGAAAAACGGCAGTAAACGGGCCAAATCAATCCTAGAGGCAACACAAGAAGCGGCTAGTAGAGTATTACTTTCTGCAACGCCCATTCAAAATAACCTAATGGAACTCTATGGCCTTAGTCAGGTAATTGACCCGCATTTTTTTGGCGATGAAAAATCCTTCAAAATTTTGTATGTCAATCGTCAAAAAAACAAAGACTCCTTGCTCGATTTACAACAGCGAATACAGCCCCTCTGTCACCGTACTTTACGCAGACAAGTACAGCAGGAAGGCGGCATAAACTTTACCAATCGTTACGCTTTAACCGAGGATTTTACGCCCACAGCAGAAGAGTGGAATCTTTACCAGCAGTTATCTGAATACCTGCAGTCACCAGATAATCAAGCGATTAACCCCAAGGCTAAACATCTTGTCAGTATTGGTCTGCGCAAAATTTTGGCGTCTTCGTCATTCGCCGTTGCCGAAACGTTAAAAGGCATGGTGAGTAGGTTGCGAGCCAAGCAATTACTTGATGAGGACTCGCTATCCGATTTAGAAGGTGCAGATGACTGGCGCGATAACAACTTTGGTGAATCCACCGCGTCGACCCACTACAAAGCAAATAACCACAAAGCGGATCAACTACGTCTAGAAATCGAGCTATTAGATTCTTTTTACGCGCTTGCAGCAGGGATAGAAAAAAACGCCAAAGGTGAGGCGCTACTAACCGTACTCAATAAAGCCATGGAAATGACGGAGAGCCTCGGTGGGCAAAAAAAGGCGGTGATTTTCACCGAGTCTTGCCAAACCCAAAAATACTTAAATAAATTGCTCAAAAGCAATGGCTTTCAAGATCGCACCGTGTTGCTCAATGGGTCTAACGCCGATAGCGAATCTAAAAAAATCTATACCGACTGGTTGAATGAACATCAACATTCGGCACGTATCAGCGGTTCAAAACCGGCGGATATGAAAGCCGCATTGGTAGAAAAGTTTAAAGGCGACGAGGCCGACATTTTAATCTCTACCGAGGCGGGTGGCGAAGGTATCAACTTACAGTTTTGCTCGGTACTAATTAATTACGATTTACCTTGGAACCCACAAAAAGTAGAACAACGCATTGGCCGGGTACACCGCTACGGCCAAAAAAATGATGTCGTTGTGGTTAATTTTGTTAACCGTAAAAACCCTGCCGATCAACGCGTATTTCAACTACTTAACGAAAAATTAAAACTGTTCGAAGGGGTGTTTGGTGCATCCGACGAAGTGCTGGGGGCAATTTCCAGTAGTATCGATATAGAGCAACGTATTTATCAAATCTATCAACAATGTCGTACCGATACTGAAATTGAGCAGCAATTTGATCTGCTACAAGAGGATATGAAAGATGCGCTGGAAATCCGAGAAGCGTCGGCCCGCGACTCACTCATGTCCAACTTTGATCGCGACGTAGTCGCCACACTCAAAAATACCCGCGATAGCAGTCACGATTTTTTACAAGAATATGAGCGCGTATTGTTGGACTTGGCGAAGGCCGAACTGCCAGAGGCAACAATAGAAAACAATCACTTTTTTTACGATGACCACCGCTTTGACTTAAGCTGGCCATTAGCACAACAACACAACTCAGAATTTTTTCGCTTGCAAGCAACAGAGCATCTTCTTGCCTGGGACCTCGTCAAGCGCGCCAAGAACCACCCACTCACATCGACTCACTTAGCGTTCCAATACCACCAGCTAGCGGGAAACTATGCCGCATTAAAACAGCTTGTTGGTCAAACCGGTGAGTTAGCGGTATATAGTCTGGAGTTCTCTTACAACTTGGGCAAAACTAAGGCGTCACAACTGTTTGTGCTTGCCCAAACGGATGCGGGTGAAGTGCTCAGTGTAGAGGATGCGGCTCACTTACTTTGCATCCCCGCGCAAGAAAAGGCCTTAGAACAGGTGATCAACGAGCAAGCATTAGCAGTAGAAATGGATTCAGTGGTCGAGCAGCAAAAGCGCTTAAAAGAAGACGAACTAGACGATTACTTAGAACAAGAATCCACCAAGCTCGAACGCTGGGCACAAGACAGGCGCAAAGCCCTGATGGAAACGGTTGACGAACTGGACGAAGATATTCGCCAATTTAAAAAAGACGCACGCCAGCTGGCATCCACCAAAGAAAAAATTGACGCTAAAAAGAGCCTACGCAAATTAGAACGCAAAAGAGACGACGCACTGACTGAATATCACAGCGCCAAAAAAGGTATCGAGTCAGAAGAAGATAAACTGCTGGATGAAGTGAGCGCGAAGCTCGAACTCAGTTGCAAACTAACCACATTATTCAGCGCACGCTGGACACTGACACCGTAATCGGGGCAAAAAAGTGGATAAACAACAACTGGTGAAAGAACTGCTGTTTCACATTCGTCTAGGCGAAGATTCGAGCATTGAATTTAAAGCAGTCACTTTTGATGGCAACAAACCCAAAGACCCAAACAAAGATAAAATGGCCCACGAAATAGCCGCCTTTGCCAATGGCCAGGGCGGCCGCATGATTATGGGCGTGGAAGACAAAACCCGTCAAGTCGTGGGCATAGACGATGCCCTAGTGGCCATCACCGAAGAATGGCTAGTGAATATCAGCCAAAACAATATCAACCCACCGGTACGGCTTGATACTCGGCTTTTGCAGTTACCCAACCAACAAGGCGAGTTAAAAACCATTATCTATGTGGAGATTCCCCGCAGTATTTCTGTGCACCAAAGTGCGGGCCGCTATTACTACCGTGTAGGTTCGACCAAGCGCGAGATGAAGCCCGAAGTGCTGGCGCGTTTATTTCAACAGCGCTCGCAATCCCGATTAATTCGTTTTGATGAAATCGCTGTGCCCGATACATCACTAAACGATATTGACATAACGCTCAAACAGCGATTTTTAAAATCTAATATTCCAGAGCAAGAGCAACTTAAAAAATTGCATCTCACCGCTACAGAAAACCCTATTCAGGGACTCTCTGTTTGCGGCGTATTGTTGTTAACCGCAGATCCAACACAATGGTTAAGCAATGCTTATATTCAATGCGTGCATTACAGCGGCGAGCATCGTGATGCTAACGACCAACTGGATGCCCAAGATCTTACCGGCCCCATTGACCAGCAAATCAATAGTGCTGTCGATTTTGTTAAACGTAATATGCGCATTGAGGCCACCAAAAAAGTCGGTCGCGTGGATATTCCCCAATACGATGTAGGCGTGATATTCGAGGCCGTGGTCAACGCCGTGGCCCACCGTGACTATTCCATGACCGGTCGCAAAATTCGCCTGCATATGTTTGCTGATCGGTTAGAACTGTTTTCACCGGGCCAATTGTCCAATAGTTTAACCATTGATGGCTTAATGGAAAACACCGTTACCCGCAACGAGGCCTTAGTCAATCTATTAAGCCGATACTATGCTGCACGGGAAGAGGCCGGCCGCCAAGCCCTAATCGAGCGCCGTGGCGAGGGAGTGCCCAAAATCATTCATCGCAGTAAAGAGCTAAGCGGTAAAGAGCCTGAATATAAAATGATTGATGATGCCGAGCTATTACTCACAATTTTTGCGGCGTCGAAGAATCAATATAAAAACCAAGAGTAAATGCGAACGTCAATCTACCTATATAGATCCGAGTATCGATCTAAGCATTAATGCAATAAAAAGTATCAACTATATAAAAGTATCAACTACATAAAAAGCACCCATCAAAAACAGCACCAAGGATTAGTGATGACCCACAGCCATACAGAAATGACCGGTAGCTCGCTAGATATTACCGAGCAACGCAAAAACGAGCTTAAGCAGCTCTTCCCCGGTGTATTTACAGAGACTAAAAATGATCAAGGTGAGCTTGTACACACCCTAGATTTTGAGCGCCTAAAAGCTGAACTGGGTGAGTTTAGCGACATTTACGACAACCGCCGCGAGCGCTACGGCATGGACTGGCCCGGCAAGCGCGATTGTCTGCGCCTCGTTCAAGAACCCAGCCACGCCACCTTAACACCCTGCCGCGAAGAATCCGTAGATTTTGATACGACCGAGAATTTGTTTATCGAAGGCGACAATCTAGAAGTGCTCAAGCTGTTACAAAAAAGCTACTACGGCCAAGTCAAAATGATTTATATCGACCCGCCTTATAACACCGGTAAAGAGTTTATTTACCCCGATAATTTTAGTGAGAGTTTAGATACCTACTTACAATACGCCGGTTTAAAAGAGACCGGTGGCGAAGGCCGCAAGTGGAGTACTAACAGCGCTAACGAAGGGCGCTTTCATACCAAATGGCTAAATATGATGTTCCCGCGTTTGTATCTTGCGCGCAATTTATTGCGGGAAGATGGCGTGATCTTTATTTCCATTGATGATAATGAGGTGGAAAATTTACGCAGGATGTGTGATGAGATTTTTGGGGAAGAGAACTTCCTTTCTCAGCTCATTGTTCAGTCAAACAAAAGGGGGCAAACCTATAAGGAAATAGCAAAATGTCACGAATACATTTTGATTTATTACAAAACAGATTCAGGAACCGTAAATGAATTGGAAAAAGCTGCTCAATCTTTGCCTTTTTTAGATGATATTGGGCGCTATGATTTATGGGAACTTAGAAACCGCAACCCTAAATTTGGTCGCCATAATAGACCAAATCTTTATTATCCAATTTATATAAATCCAGACAAATTACATGAAAATAGTCTCGCTGAAATAAGCTTAGAGAAAACGGATAAATACTATATTGAAACTTTTCCTCGAAACAGTGAAGGAGCAGATAGTTGTTGGCGGTGGGGTAAAGATAAGCTTAAGTCAGAAGGGATATTCGGAGCATTTCCTGTGGTTATGGCGAAGCAAAAAAAGGATGGTGGGTGGAATATTTATGAAAAATCCAGAAAGTCGACAACTAAGGCTAAGTCGATATGGAGTGATTCGGCAGTAATCACCGAGCAAGGTACCGTCGAAGCAGGTAAACTCAATCTGTCAGGGATGTTAGAGTTTCCCAAGCCCGTAGAGCTAATAAAGAGATGTTTGAGGCTGGGAACGAGCGGGGACGATATTGTCATGGATTTCTTTGCTGGCTCTGGAACTATCGCTCAGGCAGCAATGGAGTTATCAATGGAGTTAAATAACTCATATAAGTATATTGCTGTTCAGTTACCTGAGCCAATAGCAGATGATTCTATGGCAGGAGAGAAGGGCTATAGAACGATTGCTGATATTTCTAAAGAGCGTATTCGGCGAGTTAGTAATAAGGTTCGAGTTGAGATCAACGGACAGCTCGACCTCGAAGACAAGCAAAACCTTGACCTTGGCTTCAAAGTACTAAAACTCAACCAAAGCAATTTCAAGCAATGGCAGGCGCCCGACAAAAGCACTACTGATGAAGCGCTACTAAAACAAATAGCCTTAGGCTTGGACCATATAGACCCTAATGCCAGCCAAGAAGATTTGCTGTACGAATTGCTTATCAAAGCGGGCGTCATGCCGACCGAGAAAATTGAACCGCTAGAATGGGCCGGGCACAAAATATTTTCGGTGGCCGAAGGCTCATTGCTGGTGTATTTAGAGCTTGCCATTGATCAAGCCTTAATTGATGCCGTATTAGCTAAAGCCCCCAGCCAATTTATCTGTTTGGACAGCGCCTTCCAAGGCAACGACCCACTTAAAACCAATGCGGTAAAAACCTTCGCTACCTTTAATAGTGATAAGCAAGGCATTGACCGCATTGAATTCACCACGGTTTAGGGGGCGAAATGAAACTTAAATTTAACCCCAGTCTGGACTACCAGCAAGACGCCATTGCCTCGACTCTGGCCTTGTTTGATGGTTTAGCGGCAGACGATAATGCCTATCGCCGTTTGGGTATTGCCAACACGCTGGCACTCAACCCAGATAAGCTGCTAGCCAATATTCAAACGATTCAAGCGCAAAATATTATAGAGAAATCCGCCAGCCTTTATGCAGCGGATGATGTTTACCCCTTCCCCAATTTTTCGGTAGAGATGGAAACTGGCACGGGTAAAACCTATGTCTACCTGCGCACCATTTTTGATTTACACCAACAAAAAGGCCTACGCAAATTTATTATTGTGGTGCCTTCGGTGGCTATTCGTGAGGGAGTGTTGTCGTCCCTCAAATTAATGAAGGAACATTTTAAGCGCTTATACGGCAATATACCCTTTGACCACTATGTGTATAACGCCAAAGATCTCTCCAAGGTGCGCCAGTTTGCCACTGCCAATACTTTGCAAATATTCATTATTAATATTCAAGCCTTTCAGCGAGATGCTGGGAATGTGGAGGATTACAACACCCTAACGCCAGACGACATCAAAAAGCTCTCGGTGATTCACCGCGAGCAAGACAAAATGTCGGGCGTAAAACCGATCGAATTTATTCAAGACGTGCGCCCGGTACTGATTATTGACGAGCCGCAATCGGTGGACAATACGCCCAAAGCGCAACGGGCCATTAATCATTTAAAACCCTTATTTGCACTGCGTTATTCCGCCACCCATAAAAACCCCTACCATGTGCTGTATCAGTTGGGGCCAGTCAAGGCCTACGATTTGAAATTGGTTAAACAAATATCGGTGGCTTCTATTCAGTCCCAGGCAAACATCAATCAAAATTATTTAAAACTCAGCAAAATTGGTTTTGCAGGCAAAGCCAAAACGCCGTCGGCCTCGGTGGTTATTTTTGAGAACACGGCCAACGGCACAAAAGAAAAAACGGTGAAGCTGAAGCAAGGGGTAGATTTATCCGACCACACCAATCGCGAGGGTTATCAAGGGTATGTGGTGGACGAAATCTACGCCGAACCGGGCGCTGAATATGTGCGTTTTGCCAATAATATCGTGTTGGAACCCCAGCAAGAGAAAGAGGGTATTCACCAAGAGGTCATGAAAGAGCAAATTCGCCAAACGGTGGAAGAGCATTTTAAAAAAGAGCGCAACCTGCAAAAGCAGGGTGTAAAGGTAAAAGTCCTATCGCTTTTTTTTATTGATAAAGTCGCCCACTATAAGTTTTACGATGAACACGGCACTGCCCAAAAAGGTAAGTTGGCTCAGTGGTTTGAAGAAGCCTACCAAACATGCGCAGCGTCCCCTTTGTTTAGCCAATTACCCAAACGCGACGTAGCGCAAGTACACAACGGCTACTTTGCCGAGGTGAAGAAAAAGGGCAAAGTAGTGGACTTAAAAGACACTACCGGCACTACCGCCACCGATGCCGAAGTGTACGAATTGATCATGCGCGATAAGGAACGCCTGTTGGATGACAGCGTACCGTTGCGCTTTATCTTCAGCCATTCCGCCTTAAAAGAGGGTTGGGATAACCCCAATGTGTTTCAAATTTGTACCCTGCGCGATATCGGCAGCGAACGCGAACGCCGCCAAACTCTGGGCCGTGGTTTGCGTTTAGCGGTGGATGCCAACGGCGACAGGCTTTACGACCCACAGGTCAACCGTTTAACGGTTATTGCTAGCGAATCCTTTGAGCAATACGCCAAAAATTTACAAGGCGAAATGGAAAAAGACATCGGCGGCGGTTTTAAGTTTGGCCGTGTACCCGCTATTGCCTTTGCGACATTAGCCGTTAGTGACCAAGTGGCGCTAGGGCAAGAAAACTCCAAGCAACTGTGGCAGCAGTTAAAAGCCGAGGGCTACTTGGATGCCAAGGGCGATATCACCGCCAAATTTACACCTGATGAACTATATTTTAATTTAACGCTGCCCGCACAATATCAACCGCTGGAAAACGACATTATCGATAAACTGCGCAGCTTTATGTTTGCCGGCCGTGTGCAAGATTCTCGTAAACGAACCCCCGTGACCTATAATAAACGGGTGGAGCTAAACCCAGATTTTAACGTGCTATGGGATAAAATAAGCCAAAAAACCCGCTACCGCATTGCGTTTTCCACGGATGAACTGATTGGTTTAGCCGTGAATAAAATTCACACCATGCCCGCAGTGGCGCCTGTATCGTTAACCATAGATCACACTCAGGCCAAACTCACTGAAGCCGGTGTTGGTGCCGAGCGCCAAATTCAAACCACGCGTGCCCGTTACATTTCATCCCACGACACCCTGCCAGATTTACTCAGTGCTTTACAAGCGCAAACCGAACTGACTCGCACTACCTTGTTTGACATTATTAAACGCTGCAATCGCCTGGGGGAGTTTAAAACGAATCCACAAGGCTTCATCTTTGAGGTCACCAAGCAAATTCATAAAGCCTTAGATGAGTTGTTGGTTGACGGTATTCGTTACGAAAAGATCGCAGGCGAACATTACAGCATGGAATTGTTTAATGAGCCGGAATTGGAAGTCTACTTAGACCGTGTTTACCACGTACAACATGCCGAAGCAGGAGGCACGGTACAAACACCCTACGATTACATCGAATACGACTCTCATATAGAGCACCAAACTGCACGCAGCCTAGACGGCGCCGACAATGTAAAGTTTTTTTGCAAGCTTCCCCGTTGGTTTACAATCCCCACACCGGTAGGCGACTATAACCCCGACTGGGCGGTGGTTTTAGAAGATGACAAAAAAGTCTATTTAATTCGAGAAACCAAATCCACCCACGACACGGATAAACGCCGCTTGGAAGAAAACTTAAAAATCATTTGCGGTACAGCGCACTGTAAAGTCTTGGGCGATGTTGATTACCGTGTTGCGATCTCAGCGAAGGAAGTGGTGTCATTGAATCCCTGCTGAGCTAACACTATGAGACCTTTACACGGAAATGATTTTGCTTTCAGGCACCAAGAGTAGGCGCTTCTAAGCGAGGCATTGGGGTATAACGCAGCATGGGAGCAAAATGGCGTGCGTGCATAGGTCTCTATTTGACCCGCCCCTTTTATCCACCACCTTTTATCCACTGACATGGTTACAAACAATATGGCCTTTATCACCAACAACCTTAGCAAAACCCAAGCACTGTTAAGTCAATACAGCAGCTGCACCGTGGAAGAGCAAACGCTGCTTCGAGTGCTGGCAGTGATTTATCAAGATGTTAGCCAGTCAGTCTTAAATAGCTGGTTGACAGAGTTGGTGGCAATGAAGGCTTTTGCGATCAATACCATAGCGCCTGCGCTTAATCCAAAAGTCAGAGCTAAGCTGAAGCAGAAGGGCTTGTTGAACGTTAGTCACAATGGTGTGGCGGTTAACGAACACATCGCTCATCCTTTGATGTTGTTATGCGCTAAAAATGACGAGCTAGCAAAAATCTATCGTTATCTTCATAAACAATTACCGATATTCCCTACGTCTAATTGGTCTTACCAAACACAGATACAAAGAGTACGGCAAATCAGGTTACATTTTTATCTCAAGCAGTTTGATGAGCTGCAAATGTTGTTAGAGCCAGACAAACGCTTACCGGACTTTGACAGCGGCGATTGCCTCATTCGTTTATGTTTTCAGCCTTACAGTCGGTCGTTTTTCTCAACCCTACCCAGCTTCATTCAATATCAGGCGTTTAATAGACTATTCAGTCAGAGCAGGGAGCAACAGACCAGCAGCCTGGATGCCTTGGCAATGCTGAGGGTTTTACATGCGGAGGAGCAATGCAGTGATAGCATCACCCTGTTGTTAGCTGAGCAGGAGCTGTATGTTGGCGAACTGCAACCGGCCCAACAGCTGCTTGCAACGCTGCCAGTGAGCGCGCAAAGTCTGGCTTTGTCTGGTTGGTTGGCGTTTATGCAGGGGCAGTTAGCAGCCAGTGTGACATTGTTTGAGCAATGTATTGTAGCCAAGAATACCATCAAGCGGCGTAAGCGCCAATGCATCGCCGGTACACCGGGGTTGTTTTATGCGTTAGCCCTGTTAACACTGGGCTATCAAGATCAACCGGAAAAATGGGGTCAGTTGAAAGTCGAACTCAGTAATATCCTAGCCGACCGCACCCGCAGCAAAATGGATAAAATGCCTTTTAGGGCGCTGGAGAAATTGCTGTGTATCTTCAGCGGTCAGAAGGCCGATATCGAATTGTACCAATTTGATTATTATTATTACGACGAAGATTACACTTTTATCTTATCCGTGGTCATGGATGCGCTGTGTTTACTCTGGCAAAAGCAAACAGTGCCACAACAGTATTTGTCGGAATTGACAGCCTATTTCACCAAGGCCGCTGCCATGGAGCATAGTTGGTTGGCGATGGTGTGCGGACAAATTCTATTGGCTGGCGATGCCGCCGATGCCACAGTGAATAAGTACGTCGCCAAGCATAAGCGCAAATCCATTGATATATTGGCCTTAATTCAGCCTAAATCACAATGGTTGCAAGCACTGGATCAGTTGATTGCATTAGACGCCAGTGGTTTACCAGAGGCGAGCGGAGTAGACGTCGGTGAGAAGGCTATGCGGCTGGTATGGTGGATAACCGGCACCCACTATCATCGCCTTGAAGCCAGAGAGCAAAAGCGAGGCAAAAAGGCCTGGAGCAAAGGGCGTGTCGTGGCTTTGTCTAAGCTGTGCAACGACGCAGAGCAATATGACTATCTTAGCGATGCCGATCGACGCATCATCAGCCACATCGAACGTGAGGTTGAAAAAAATTACTACGGTTACAGTGGCAGAGAATACTTTACCTTGAGTGGTTACTCGGCATTAAAAGCCTGCATTGACCACCCTCTGGTTTACCTGTCGGACAATATTGCTCAAGCGTTAGAGATTGTTGAAGCCGAACCAGAATTGGTCATCACCGAAACCACGGCGGGCTATAAAATTTTTATGCCCGAATTGCCTTCAATCACCGAGGGCGAGGCAGACAATATTTATCACTTTTCTCAGTTAACGCCCGGGCGTTTTCGTTTGGTGGGCTACAACCAAAAACATCGCCAAATAGCGCAAATTGTTAGCGAAAAAGGCTTGACGATTCCCAAGAATGCTAAAGACAAAGTGATGCGCAGTCTTAAGGCGATAGCCCCCTTATTGAATATTCAAACCGATATTGCCGGTATCGGCGAAGCAGAAACGGGTATCGAGCAGATTGAGCCAGACCAGCGGCTGTATATCAATGTTCAGCCGAGTAATGGCGGCTTACAAATGGAGTGCCATGTGCAACCGTTGGGTGAGCAAGGGCCAAGCTTGTTGCCGGGTAACGGTAATTCGATGGTAGTGTCACAAATCGATGGTAAGCGCTTATCGACCCAGCGAAAACTCAAAAATGAACAAACAGCCTTTGATCAATTACTCACTGCGTGCCCTTTGTTTACCTATATGTCAGACCATGTGTTGCAATTAGATGATTTGGACGAAGCCTTACAGTGTTTAGAGCAGCTGCATTTAATTCAGGATGCTAACAAAGACACTGAAAATAAAGACACTGAAAACAAAAAAACTAAAAACCTCCCCACTATCATCGTGCAATGGCCTAAAGGCAAAGCCTTCAAACTGAGCAGTCCAGTGAACAATGAACAAATGAAGGTCTCGGTTAAGCAGCAAAAGGATTGGTTCGCTCTTGAAGGTGAGCTGCAGGTTAACGCAGGTGAAGTGATGGCACTCAAAGACTTGCTGGTATTGATGCAAGGTTCACCAAGTCGTTTTATTCCATTGGGTGACAATAAGTTTTTAGCCTTGACTGAGCAGTTAAAGCAGCAATTGATGGATATTTCTGGGGTTACCAACGACGGGGCCTTTCATTCTTTGGCGGCGCCGGTAGTTGACGATGCTATTCAAGGCATGAGACTGACATCTAATAAAGCGTGGAAAGATCAAATGGCACGGCTTAAAGCGTCGTTTTCACTTGAGCCGAAAATCCCTCCGACCTTACAAGCCGACCTGCGAGACTATCAAAAAGACGGTTATGCTTGGGCCAGTCGTTTGGCACACTGGGGGGGAGGGGCTTGTCTGGCTGACGATATGGGTCTGGGTAAAACCTTGCAGGCCTTGGCAGTCATATTGGCTAGGGCGGCACAGGGGCCTACTTTAGTATTAGCGCCGACCTCGGTTTGCTTTAATTGGCAGGATGAAGCGCTACGTTTTGCACCGACCCTGTCAGTCAAGTTATTGGGTGCTGGCAACAAGGCAGCACGCGGCAAGTTACTCGATGAGGCGGGGCCTTTTGATGTCATTGTGTGTAGTTATGGTTTGTTGCAAACCGAGGGTAAGCGCTTAACCGCGATTAACTGGCATACGGTGGTGGCAGACGAAGCGCAAGCGATCAAAAACCCACAGGCCAAACGGAGTCAAATGGCGATGAAGCTCACATCCGATTTTTCGATGATCACCACCGGCACACCGATTGAAAATAATTTGACCGAATTGTGGAGTTTGTTCAACTTTATTAATCCCGGATTACTGGGGAATAAAAAGTCGTTTGATGAACGTTTTGCCAGCGTGATAGAAAACGCTGACAAGGGCGATAGTAAAGCCAAAGAGGCTAGCCAAGCGCTGAGAAAGCTGATTAGCCCGTTTATTTTAAGGCGCTTAAAAACCGATGTATTAACCGAATTGCCGTCACGCACCGAAATCAATTTACATGTTGAACTCAGCGAAGAAGAAAAAGTATTTTATGAGGCCTTGCGACAAACGGCGGTAGAAAAAATGTTGGCCTCTGACGATAAGGCCGGGCATAAACGCATTAAGGTGTTGGCCGAGATTATGAAATTACGCCGCGCGTGTTGCCATCCATCATTAGTGGTCGAAGGCTCACCTATCGCCGGTTCAAAACTCAAGGTGTTTGACGGCTTGATTGACGAACTGATACTCGGTGGCCACAAAGCACTAGTGTTTAGTCAATTTGTCGGTCATTTGGCAATAATGCGCGAACACCTGACGAATAAAGGCATCAGTTTTCAGTATCTCGACGGCAGCACCAGTGCGCCCAAACGCAAAAAAG
>Ga0307488_10002213_pt1 | contig 16416 bp, 15 predicted proteins | sample SB02metaG_FD_202248 | JGI IMG/M metagenome (GOLD analysis project Ga0307488, IMG submission 202248) | Sea-ice brine microbial communities from Beaufort Sea near Barrow, Alaska, United States - SB 0.2 | ecosystem: Environmental > Aquatic > Marine > Coastal | place: USA: Alaska | collected... | reverse complement strand
GAATCAATTGGCCCTGCTTAAAGGTATTCCCACGCGGAGGCTTGGCAGAGTGGTCGAATGCACCGGTCTTGAAAACCGACGAGGGTGAAAATCCTCCCAGGGTTCGAATCCCTGAGCCTCCGCCATAAATCATTGATTTAATTAGTTATTTTAAAAAATATGTATGATGGGCACTAATTCAGCACTAAAATGTGTGCTGCTTGTAGTGAATTATGACGGTGCATAGCAGGGAGCTAGTCTCAGTCTTGATAGTCTGATGAGAAACAAATTCGGGCACGGAGCTGTCCGTCGGCAACTTGATCGGCGGGGAAGGCACTTTCAAAAAGATCTCGGGCATCAACGGACAGTTGATTACCGCTAACTGCCGATATGTTGATCCACATGTATGACGTAACTGAATCTTTTATGACTCCTTCACCGTTGAAAAACATTCCTCCTAGTTTGAACTGCGCGGTTGCGTCCCCTTGCTCCGCCGCCTGCCTATACCGTTTTGCAGCTTCCTCGAAGTCCTGTGCGACACCTAGACCATCGTAGTACATAGCAGCCAAGAGGCTTTGTGCAGGGGCATACCCTTGTCCGGCAGATGCTTGAAACCAGCTCAATGCTAACGTGTAGTCCGCCTCTATTTCGCTGGATGCCAAATAAAGCAGACCAACTCTGAATTGAGAAAGTTTGTCGCCTTTTTGGCCAGCCCGTTCCATCCATCGTGCAGATTCGGAATAATCTTGCATTACCCCGTTGCCCTCTAAGAACATGCCGCCCAACCACTGTTGGGCGGCACTGTCAGAGCAAAATTGGTTGAGGCGGGCAGGGTGAGCAATTAGCGTTGTGGGATGACAAAACACAGCCCCTTCCGCTATTTCAAGACGAGCCCCGAGATCATCCGCTTAGCCGTGATGATGTATGTTCGGTTTCCGCTCTCGCTGCGGAATGTTGAGGATCTGTTGCACGAACGCGGCATCGACATCAGTCACGAAACTGTTCGATTTTGGTGGAACAGATTTGGCCCAATATTTGCCGCTGAAATTCGCAGGAAAAGGGTTAGCCAGATGCGCGCATATTCAAATTGGCAATGGCACCTCGATGAGGTGTTCGTGAAGATCAATGGTGAGAGGCACTACCTTTGGCGGGCTGTGGATCACGAAGGGGAAGTCCTAGAAAGCTTCGTTACAAAGCGCCGTGATCGCAAGGCAGCATTGAAATTTCAGGAAAACAATGAAACGTCATGGTTGGCCACATATCTTCGTCACGGACAAGTTAGGTTCCTACGGCGCAGCGATGAAGGTCATCGGCAACGCTGATCGGCAAGAAACCGGCCGCTGGCAAAACAACAGGGCTGAGAATTCTCACCAGCCATTTCGAAGGCGAGAACGGGCTATGCTTCGCTTTAGACGGATGCGAACTTTACAGAAATTTGCCGCCGTTCACGGCTCAGTTCACAACCATTTCAACGCGGAGCGCCACCTTTACAGCCGATTAAATTTTAAGCTGAACCGCGCCGCCGCTCTAGCCGAGTGGCGTCAACTTTGTTCAGCATAGGTTCTGGCGTTTTGCGGCCCACTGAGACTGGTTCGCATTCGTCTGACAGCACCTATTTGAAGTACTAACTGCGTGTAGCGAACGTGGCAGGCGGCGCGACGGCAAAGCCGGGCAGTATTTGACGTCGTTGGGAACCCAGTGCGAACGCATCAGGTCCCCTCATTAACAACATTGAGAATTGGGCCATTCGTGGCGAGGCTGCGGATATTTTGAGCAATTATGCCGGTGACATGATCGATTGCCACGTCGCTGAAACCGGCCACGTGCGGTGTTAGCAAGAACCCTGACATGCCCAGAATGGGGTCTTTCGGGTCAGCTGGCTCGGCCCAGAATGTATCGAAAGCCGCACCGGTGATACTCTGCATTTCCAGTGCCTCGCGAAGCGCGTCGTAGTCGACTAGGGCACCTCGGCCTGCATTGACCAAAAACGCTGTCGGTTTCATCAGGTTCAATTCTTGGGCCCCGATTAGGCCGCGCGTTTCATTCGTCAGGGCGGCGAGAACGACGACGAAATCAGCCTCTGGTAGGAGGCTGTGTAATTCTCCAGAGCCCCGAAGGACGTCGACGTCGACGGCTTGCGCTGGATCTGGTCGCCGCTTGGTTGCCAGCACCCGCATTCCCAAAGCCCGAGCCATCCGTGCGAGTTCGCTGCCGGCTGCCCCTAGTCCGACAATCAGAAGGGACTTGCCCTTGATCTCAAGCCCTGGAGGTGCGCCTACTATGCGCCGCTCAATGAATGCCCCTGTGAAACCCAACTGTTTCGCCTGGAATAACATCAGAGCAAGGCAGTGCTCAGCAACAGCTACGCTATTTCCGCCTGGCACATTAGCAACAACGATGCCCCGTTCGGTGGCAGCATCAAGATCGAGACTGTCGGTGCCGCGCCCGTGTTGATGGATGAGCCGCAACCGCGGCGCGCGATCGAGATCAGCGGCGGTGACTTTCTGGTGGCCGAGCATCAAGACATCGATGTCGCCAAGCTGGTTGGCGAAGGAAACCGTTTCATCGAAGGCGCGCAGTTCCGCCGTCTCGGAAATCTTTTCCGCGAGCCTTTGCATAATGGGTAGATAGGTTGAGCCGAGAACTTTCACGATACATTCTCCATGTCGTTAGAGGGGGAGTGAGTTGTTAGAACGGGTTTGCCTCGGTTCGCCAGTATGATGCCCAACAAGACGCAGGACAGTCCGATGGTGAAACTGACTGTTATCGTCTCAGAGAGCAAAAGCGTCGCAAGTGCCGTTGCCGCGAGGGGATTGAGGGTCACAAAGACGGCCACTCTCGTCGGTGACGACCGTTCCAGTGCCCAAATCCACAAGTAGAAACCGATGCCGCCGCCAATTGTCCCGATGAACACGACGGCCATCCACCCGGATTCGTTAATTTCCGGCAGCCCTGAGCCAGAGATTTGCCAGATCGCTGCTGGTGCCAGAAACAGTGTTCCAGCGAGAATTGATAAAGCGGTCACATGAAGTGCGGGATGAAGCTTGAGGTAAGGTTTGGAGAAAACGGAAAATATCGCACCACACAGGGTGGTCAGAAACATCAAAAAGTATCCCAGCCAGATTGTGGGCAAGGCGGTCTGATCTCTGGTGCCAAGCGCTATAGCGACCCCTAAGAGTGTCAGGGCTACGCCGAAAACTAGTGTGCGGGTGATCTGTTCATAACCAACTGCGCTGGCAATGCCTAAAGTGAGAAGTGGCATTGTCGCCAGCACTACCGCGCCACGGGAGGCCGAAATATGCTGTAGTGCCGCGCTGAATGTCCAAGGGAATATGCCGAAGAACACAATGCCGAGACCCATGATCGGCAGCGCGTCACGCCAAGGAATGTTGACACGCTTTGGCAAGATCAGGAATGGGGTCAAGCAGAGTGATCCGATAAGGTAACGGAGGAAAGCCAACTGCACGGGGGTCGTCTGATCTATCACGTATTTCGTCGCAACCACCGAGGCACCAAAGAAGATACTGGCCATGGTGGCCGCTGCGGGCGAGAGTCCGACACGTTTCATATTGTTACTCTTCTCGCTCACCCAACCACCCTACCGAGGCTCAGCTTCACCGTCCACCGTGGTGTCCATTTGGAAGATGCATGCATGCAGAGAGGGTTATACTCTTTCATTGGATAGGTTTTGTATCCATAACTCAAGCAATGTCTGCGGAAACCTTGGTGTGTTCCCAAACAGGAAGGGCCTCGAGACGATATAATATGGGCCACTATCCGGGTATAATTTCGGCGATCTAGCCCTTTAATCTCAACGGATTCGCAGGCTTGGCGAACGTCGTCTTTGTCCCGCACAGCAGACCTCTAAGCAAAGCACAGCGAATGTCAGCGATCCGCCCTTCATGTAGAAATCTGCATGGCGCAGCATCTGTGAATCTCGGCCCTTGGTGTCGAATGACACGAACGGCCCGAAGTGGTCATTGGTCGAGTGTAGCGATGCTGTGGCGCAGCTTGCCTGAAAGCGGTCATTTTCTACCCATCGGTTGCAGAGTTTGTTTTAAATAGAAGCTTTGTGGTCAAGTTCATTGACGCGGCCTGAATGTCGCATTTGAGAGTTCAGAGTTCCGGCCAGGGCGTTAAAGTGCATGGAAAGACTCTTTTGATTGGCCCGAAATGACATCTATATCACCGTCCACTCCCACAGCGGATGCCCACAAGTACGGTGTGCTTTTCGTCTTTGCGGCTGGGATTCTTTGGTCAACGGTCGGTCTTGGTATTCGCATGATCGAAGATGCTGTCGTGTGGCAGATTTTGCTTAATCGGTCGATCAGCATGTCACTATTTCTATATCTGGTCATTCGGGTGCGGTCAGGCGAAAGCCCCTTTGTCCAGATCCGCCGCATCGGCTTTCCCTCTGTGATCGCCGGGTTATCACTGGTTGCGGCCTATTCTGGTGGGATCTACTCGATCCAGAATACCTCGGTCGCGAATGCCATGCTGCTTTTTGCTACAGCGCCGTTCATGGCTGCGGTACTGGGTTGGATAATCCTGGGTGAACGCGTGCGAGTCGCAACCTGGGTTGCGATTGCCCTCGCCATCGGCGGGATTGCGATCATGGTTGCCGATAAGTCTGGCAGCGTCGTCCTGAAAGGCAGCCTTGCCGCGCTAGGGTCGGCATTCGGCTTCGCCGTCTTCACTGTTGCCTTGCGATGGGGACGGACGGGCGAAATGCTCCCATCGGTTTTCTTGTCCGGACTGTTCGCTGCCGTTATCACATTCGGTATATGCCAATTCTCGGGGTTGTCCGTTATTCTCAGCTTGCACGATGGCGCTATATCCATGGGCATGGGGGTTTTCCAAGTGGGTGCAGGTTTGATCCTCTACACGCTGGGATCACGAAGTCTCCCCGCTGCTGAGCTCGCGCTACTATCTCTGGCTGAGGTCCTGCTTGGCCCGCTTTGGGTGTGGCTTTTCCTTGGCGAAACAGCGAGCTTTAATACGCTTATCGGCGGTGCCGTGCTGCTTGTGGCGATTGCAGGAAATGCAGCATCAGGCAAACGTCGCAAGCCTCCACCAATCACCTCACCTTAAGGATGCTGTCGGCTCCCAGAGCGGACTTTGGCCAACTCTTGGGACGCTGCGACGCAGCTTTTGCATTGCTGACATTCTTGCAAGGCGCAGCATTTCATCGGCTTAATCGTCGGTCAGCCGACTTTTCTGTCGTTCGTGGTACGAGCAAAAATTTACGGTTTACACGTCAAATGATTTTTACCGCCTCTAGTGCCGTAAACTGAATGTCAAAGGCAGCCCTTTATGGATACTAATGATATCGGAGATACCGCACAGGACTGTTGAATGGCCGATGTCAGGAAAAAACCGGCGATCCCAACGGGGTCGGTCACCCTAGCGGTTGTTCTTAGTCTTGTTTCTCTTGTATTTTTTGACCTGATGGGGTTGGTCATCAAGCGTCTGTCTGTTGATTACGGTGCGGCGGAACTGTCCGCGTACCGCAATATCTTTGGACTGGTACCCAGCTTTATCGCGCTTTGGTCATCGCCAGCTTGGCACCGAACTGGCCGTAGTCTGCGTGTCCGCCAATGGGGCTTGATCTGCGCGCGAGGTCTTATCGTTACTTTAGCACAGTTGATGTTCTATCTATCGCTGGGCCTAATAGCCTTCGCCAGTGCAACGACAATTTCCTATTCCAGTGGGCTTTTCATGACGGCCTTTGCGGTGCTGCTGCTGGGTGAGCGAGTAGGTTTAATCCGCTGGGTCTCAGTGTTGATTGGTTTTGTTGGCGTTGTAATGGTGATGGGTCCGGGGCGTGAGACATTTACTTTGGCGTCCCTGTTACCACTGGGTGCCGCTGCGCTCTACGCGCTGACTGGAGTAACGGCACGGCTGATCGACGAAGAATTACCAAGCGCACTGGTCAACTTGTACTCCACGGGCTTTGCCGTTGTCGGATCGGTGGTGCTCGCACTTTTCCTAGGTGGTTTTTCCCCTGTCCAATCTGCGTCTGATCTCGCGTGGATTGTGGCGATGGGAGGGTTTGGGGGAACCGCTGTATTGCTTCTGATTGTATCATTCAGGATGACTGAACAAAGCAACCTTGCCCCATTCAGCTATTTTGGTATTCCACTGGCGTTCTTTTTTGGCTGGGTATTCTTTGGCGAAGCGCCAATACGGAACCTCTTCCCAGGCTCGATCCTAATCGTCGTCGGTGGGGTGTTGGTCGTTTGGCGAGAACGTCGGCGGAACAAACTAGCCTAAGGGCGCCGGCCAAAATCTGAGTGTCGAACCATAGAGCGCGCCCAAAGCATTTTAGCGCCCACCCGGCGAATTTGGGGATTGCAGGTGTCGGTTCACCCTGATTGTTGAACCTGCTATATGTTTGTCTGTAAAGCACTTAAAATGCTGGTGCCGGCAAAAATAAGTGCGGCGATACAAACAATGGATGGACCGGCTGGCGTATCAAGAAAATAAGCGGCCCAAAGCCCGAGAACGGCGGACAGGCCGCCGATTGCGCCAGCTACAAACGCCATGCTTTCGGGGGTTCGGCTTAGCGGTCGAGCAGCGGCAGCGGGAATGACCAGCAGAGCAGCGATCAGCAGCACCCCCACAACCTTAATCGCAACAGCGACGACAATGGCCAGTGATAAAGTCAGGACAAGTTGTTCTCGTTTGGGATCAATACCGCTGGCATATGCAAGATCGGAGTTCAGTGTTGCTGTCAGCAGCGGTGACCAGCGCCAGCCAATCAGTGCGATGACCAACGCTCCTCCTCCCCAGATCACCGCCAAATCAGTGCGCGAAACGGCGAGTATGTCGCCAAAGAGGTACGCCATTAAATCGATGCGAATGCCCGACAGTAATGATACCGCCACCAGCCCAAAGGCGAGCGAGGAATGCGCAAGAACGCCCAGAAGGGTGTCCATCGCATAGCCACGACCTGACAGTATGTTCACGGTGAACGCCATCAAAAGCGCCACGACCATCGCGCCTGCGAAAACGGAAATTGAGAGCGCCAGCGACAGCGCGACGCCCAGCACGGCGGCATGGGCTGTCGCTTCACCAAAATACGCCATCCGTCTCCACACCACTAGACAGCCGAGCGGAGCGGCAGCAAATGCCACGCCGATCCCAGCCAGCGTTGCGCGCATCATAAAATCTTCTAGCATTATTCAACCGCCTCGTTGTGTTCGTGGGTGTGATCATGGTCATGGTCATGGTCGTGCTGGTAGAGGGCAAACGCACCCCCCGTACCGGTGCCGAAGAGCGCCCGGTATTCCGGGGCATTCGCGACGATGGCCGGGGTGCCCTCGCAACAGACATGGCCATTAATGCAGATGACCCTGTCTGAGGCGCTCATCACGACATGGAGCTCGTGGCTGATCATCAGCACAGCACATCCGGTGCTGAGGCGCACCGCTTCAATCTGACGATAGAAAGCCGCCGATCCGGGCTGGTCGAGCCCTTGCGTCGCTTCGTCCAGCAGGAGGAGGTCGGGTTTGCCGATGAGTGCGCGGGCCAGTAGCACCCGCTGGAACTGCCCGCCTGAAAGCTGCGACATCTGGCGTGATGACAGATTAGGTACCCCGGCCTCCAACAGCGCCTTTGCAATATCAGCGGGTGCGACACCCCCTGGCAATTGGAGAAACCGCGCCACCGTGATCGGCAAGGTCGGATCAATATGGAGCCGTTGTGGGACATAACCGAACCGAAGACCGGCGGCGCGGATGATGCGGCCCTTAGCAGGCGTGACCGCACCGATGATCGCGCGCAGCAAGCTGGTTTTACCTGAGCCGTTTGGGCCAACGATGGTCACGATCTCGCCCGGCTCGATGCGCATTGAAACCCGCAACAGAACTGTCTGCGCGCCATAGGCGACGCTCAGATCTTCAACCTCGACAAGGCTCATGCGTTAGCCGTTTTGGCACAGGTCGGGCATAGCCCCTCGGCCTCCATGACCGTACGTTCGATCAGAAATCCGGTCGCACGGGCAGCAGCAGCCAGTGCTCCTTTTGCAGGCGTCGATTGCGCTTCGGCCACGGCATCGCACAGACGACAAATCATAAAGGAGGGCGCGTGCGTTTCGCCCGGGTGGGAGCAGGCTATGAATGCGTTCAGGCGTTCTATCTTGTGCGCGAGCCCATGTGTCACGAGAAAGTCGAGCGCGCGGTAGGCCACTGGCGGTTGCGATCCAAACCCCTCGTCACGCAACCGATCAAGGACCGTATAAGCGCCCAGCGCTCGATGCTCTTGCAGCAGGATTTCCAGCACTTTGCGCCGCACCGGGGTGAAGCGGATATTCCTTGATGTACAGCACGTTTCGGCTGCTGCCATCGCATCGGTCACGCAGGTCCTGTGATCATGCCGTACGAAACCGAGTGGGGTGGAGACACCTGCGCTCTGAAAGCTACTTGTCATGTTATACCATATCATATATCAGTTTTGTTATGTTATATAATCACATCGGAAAATGAATGTCCAGAATGATCCTGCCTCTCTCGTTGGCCGCCACGCTTATAGGCGGCATCGCCTTAGCCGAAGTACCTTCGGTGGCTGTCGACATCGCGCCTGTGCATTCGTTGGTTGCACGGGTCATGGAGGGTGTTGGTACGCCGGACCTGATCGTCCAGCCCGGTGCCAGCCCACATGAATACAACCTGCGTCCTTCCGATGCCTCCGCATTGCAGGAGGCCGCTCTGGTTTTCTGGGTCAGCGCGAGCCTGACCCCTTGGTTGCCGGACACATTGGCGACGCTCGCTAGTGACGCAACAATCGTCGAACTACCCGAGACCGAAGGCACAATCCGCCTTCAGGTTCGCGAGGGTGCATTGTTCGAGGGTCACGCCGAGGACGGCCACGGTGACGAAAGTGGGCATAATGAGAACGAAGACGATCACACCGACATCGAATATGATCCCCATGTCTGGTTAGCACCAGAAAATGCTAAGGTCTGGATCGATGCCATTGTGACCAAGTTGTCAGCCGCTGACCCGCAGAATGCGACCCTTTACCAGAGCAATGCTGAGGAAGCCCGCGCCGAGCTCGAGACGCTGTCGGACGACGTCAACGCGATCCTTGATCCAGTACGCGGCGAGAGTTTCGTTGTCTTCCACGACGCGTACCAGCATTTCGAGGTCAGCTTTGATTTTCCGGCCTCTGGTGCGATTTCGGTCAGTGATGCCTCGGACCCAAGCCCGGCCAGGATCGTTGAGATCCGAGCGCGGGTCTCAGAGGAAGGTATCGGTTGCGTGTTGGCCGAGCCGCAGTTCAATTCGGGGCTGATCGCCACGGTATTGGACGGAACCGAGGCCAGAACCGGCATTCTCGACCCGCTGGGGGCAGAGCTTGCACCCGGACCAACACTATACACGCAGCTTATGCGTAATCTGGCAAGCGCTCTTGCGGAATGTTTATGAAGCGCAGCTGCAGCTAAGATGCGTAAACGAAAGGGGTGCTGCTGACTGAGATGGACAGCGGAGCCATTTCAATTTGGATCCCTCGTCCAGGCCTGTATCATTGACAGCAACCACTTGCTCGAACATGCTGTACGAAGCATCATTAAATCTACCAGAACTCATGCGTTTATGGCGCTGATATAAACGACCGTTTTTGACACAGCATGAAAAGCCGCCATTCACATGGATTTAGCGACCGGCAGCTTCGCCTCGCACAGCAGAAATCTAAACAGGCACAACTGAACGTCCGCTTCTACGAAACACAGGGCCGAACTTGTGTTCCAAACTGTACTGCTAACACTCTGTTCGCAGCAAATCCTCGGCAAGGCTGCCTGACTTCACGTGACGCTTGGCTGAAGCGGCCATTGCGTCAGACGGTGAAATTCACCGGATTGGGGCGTGCGCGCCATGTCCTTGCGACTGGATGATAATTCCGTTCTACAGGAAGACACAAATTTCCATTTCGTGACCGACCTTTGGATGGATGATTGGGGATTTAAGATCACCCAATGCAATCGTATGGACTAGACGGACCCTGAATGTCTGTCACATATGCCAAGCCAAATGTTGGTAAAGGACTAAGCAATGATCAATAATCCGATTTCGGCCACCATTCCGCTGGACCAAGATGGCGTTCATCATGGCTTTTTGAAACTGCCCTATAGTCGCGATGACAGTGCTTGGGGCGCGATTATGATCCCAATTACGGTGATCAAGAATGGTACTGGTCCGACAGCGCTTTTGACGGGGGCCAATCATGGGGATGAATATGAAGGGCCGATTGCGCTGCAAGATCTTGCCCTGACGTTGAAAGCGCAGGATGTGAGCGGGCGTGTGATCATCGTGCCAGCGTTTAATTACCCCGCGTTTCGTGCGGGCACCCGCACGTCACCAATCGACAAAGGGAATATGAATCGCATTTTTCCGGGGCGACCGGATGGCACACCGACCGAAAAAATAGCAGACTTTTTCCAGCGCACATTATTGCCCATGGCGGACGTCGCGGTGGACTTTCATTCTGGCGGCCGAACACTTGATTTTGTGCCGTTCGCGGCGGCGCATATTCTTGAGGATAAGGTCAATCAGGCTGCGTGTTTTGCCGCGATGGAAGCGTTCAACGCGCCCTATTCTGTGCAGCTTTTGGAGATCGATAGTGTCGGCATGTACGACACAGCAATCGAGGACATGGGCAAAGTTCTGGTCTCAACCGAACTTGGGGGCGGCGGATCATCGAGCGCGAAATCCAATGCAATTGCCAAAAAGGGTTTGTGCAACGTCCTGATTCACGTTGGCATTTTGCAAGGCGAGATGCAGATCGATCCTACCGTCAGGCTCGACATGCCGGATGACAAATGCTTTACCACCTGTGATGCTGACGGGCTGCACGAACCGGTTGTTGATCTGGGTGCGATGGTTGAAAAAGGCGACGTTTTGGCACGTGTCTGGCCTGTGGATCGCACTGGCGTCGCCCCGACCGAGTACACGGCAAAACAAAGCGGTATCGTGATCACGCGCCATTTCAACGGGCTGATCAAATCTGGTGACTGCGTTGCGGTTGTCGGCGTCATTGTGACTTAACCTTGAAGGGATGCGGCAGTGCAGCTTGATCAAAGGGATCTTGAAATCCTGCGCGTGCTTTCGAAAGAGGGGCGGATTACCAAGTCAGCCTTGGCAGATCGGGTCGGTTTGTCGGCGTCCCCGTGCTGGGACCGTCTGAAAAAGCTGGAAAAAGCCGGACTCATCGAAGGGTACCACGCGCAGATCAACCTTAAAAAGCTTGGGCCTCACGTTACGGTTTTTGTGGTCGCACAGATTGCCGATCACACAGCCGCCAGCTTTCACGCCTTCGAGACTGCCGTTCAAATCCACGATGAGGTCATCGCCTGCTGGGCGCTTGGTGGCGGACATGACTACCTTTTGCAGGTCGTGACGCGAGACATCGACAGCTATCAGAGGCTTATCGACGAGATGCTTGAATCGCGCATCGGGTTGTCGCAGTATTCGACCTATGTGGTGACCAAGCCGGTCAAAAACGGGTCTGCTCCGCCTCTTGATCTGCTGTTTCCTAGTTTCTAGCGATTAATGCCCTTCTTGCAGATGAATCTTCTGCGGACGTTGCAGGCTTCGGTCACTTCGTCTGTCCCAAAATGGCATGCTGTCTTGGAATTAAGAAAGGGTTGGCCATGAACACAACTTCACTATCTGCACGCAAAGATATCCAAGACAAAGCATTGGTGCGCAGTTTTTCGTATATCAACGGAAAGTGGTGCGGGGCCGCGTCGGGTGAAACGTTCAGCGTCAAAAATCCTGCGAACGGAGAAATCTTAGGTGATGTTGCATCGCTTGGTAAGGCTGGCGCTACGCGCGCGGTTGACGGCGCACAGCAGGCTTTTGCGGTGTGGTCTGGCCTGCTGCCCCAAGAACGGTCTGTATTTCTGCGGCGCTGGTTTGATCTGCTCATTGCGCACAAAGAAGACCTCGCGCGGATCATGGTGCTGGAGCAGGGCAAACCCCTGTCCCAAGCGCGCGGTGAGATTAACTATGCCGCGTCGTTTATCGAATTCTATGCGGAAGAGGCAAAGCGCCCGAATATCGAAGGCGTTACCAGCCATCTGCAAGGGGCCGAGGTCGAGGTCTGGCTTGAGCCCATTGGCGTAGCAGCCTTGATCACGCCGTGGAATTTCCCCTGTGCCATGCTCACCCGCAAGGCGGCGGCGGCCATGGCTGTCGGCTGTACTGTTGTTGCGCATCCTTCGAGTGAGACACCGTTTTCCGCCCTCGCCTTGGCTGAACTTGCTGAACGCGCCGGCATACCGGCGGGTGTGTTTAACGTCGTGACGGGGCAGGCGCCTGCAATTGTTGAACCATGGACCAAGGATACCCGTGTGCGGGCCCTGTCGTTCACCGGATCAACAGAGATCGGTCGGTTGTTGTATCGGCAATCGGCGGATACGATGAAAAAACTGGTGTTGGAACTGGGTGGCCATGCGCCGGTCCTTGTTTTCGAGGATGCCGATCTAAAAACGGCCCTGGGCGAGACGCTAAAGGCAAAATTCGAAACATCGGGTCAAGACTGTCTTGGGGCGAACCGCATTTTTGTTGAACGTTCGATTTATGACAGCTTCTGCAAGGATTTTGTTGCAGCAACCAAGGCGCTGACGATTGGTGTCGGCATGGATGATTGTGATATCGGTCCGCTGATGAACGAAAGCGCCGTGCAAAAGCAGGAAGCCCATGTGGCTGATGCGCTAGCGAAGGGTGCAAAGCTGGCCTGCGGTGGCAGGCGCCATCCACTCGGGCAGCTGTTTTATGAACCAACGGTACTTGTCGATGTGCCGTCAGATGCCTTGATTTTGCAGGAAGAAACTTTTGGACCAGTTGCCGCGATTGTAGCTTTTGACACTGAGGACGAGGTTGTTGCCCTTGCCAATGACACCGAATACGGGCTGGTCGCCTACCTGCACAGCAATGATCCGCAGCGCATTTACCGTGTCAGCCGCGCCCTGCAATTTGGCATGGTGGCGGTCAATCGCGCCCAAGTCACAGGTGCGCCAATTCCATTTGGCGGCACCAAACAATCCGGCCTAGGCCGCGAAGGTGCCCGTATGGGTATGGAAGAATTTACTGAAATTAAATACGTCTGCCGAGGTTGGGCGTGAGGAGAAACAAGATATGCTGACAAATGACACACTGGCACAATGGGATCGTGAAAACTTTTTCCATCCTTCTACGCATCTGGCCCAACACGCGCGCGGTGAAACCGAAACACGGGTCATCAAGACGGCGTCGGGCGTCTATATCGAGGATCGTGATGGCACCAAAATGCTCGACGCGTTTGCTGGTCTTTATTGCGTAAACGTTGGCTATGGCCGCCAGGAAATCGCCGAAGCGATTGCGGATCAGGCGCGAGAATTGGCGTATTATCACTCCTATGTCGGGCATGGCACCGAGGCGTCGATCACGCTGTCCAAGATGATCCTTGATCGCGCACCTGCGAACATGTCAAAGGTCTATTTTGGGCAAAGCGGGTCGGATGCGAATGAAACCAACATCAAATTGATCTGGTATTACAACAACATACTTGGTCGCCCTGAGAAGAAAAAGATCATCTCACGCTGGCGCGGCTACCATGGCTCCGGCCTTATGACGGGGTCATTGACTGGATTGGAGCTGTTCCACAATAAATTTGATTTGCCGCTGTCGCCGGTCATTCATACTGAAGCGCCGTATTATTTCCGTCGTGACGATCTGGATCAAAGCGAAGCCGAATTTGTCGCACATTGCGTGGCGAAGCTGGAGGCGCAGATCGAAGAGGAGGGTGCGGACACCATTGCGGCGTTCATTGGCGAACCCGTGCTCGGGACTGGCGGCATCGTGCCACCACCAGAAGGATACTGGGCTGCAATCCAAGCCGTATTGAACAAGCATGACATCCTGCTTATCGCAGACGAGGTAGTAACCGGATTTGGCCGTTTGGGGACGATGTTTGGATCAGAACACTACGGGATGAAGCCTGACATCATCACCATCGCCAAAGGGTTAACATCGGCCTACGCGCCGCTGTCTGGTTCGATCATATCAAAAAAGATGTGGAAAGTGCTTGAACAAGGAACCGATGAGAATGGCGCAATCGGCCATGGTTGGACCTATTCTGCGCATCCGATTGGGGCGGCGGCGGGTGTCGCGAACCTCAAGCTGATCGATGACCTCAGCCTTATTCAGAATGCGGGCACCGTTGGCGCATATTTGCAGCAATCACTGCGAGAGGCGCTGTCCACCCACCCCAATGTTGGTGACGTGCGCGGTGAAGGAATGTTGTGTGCTGTTGAGTTTGTGAAAGACAAAGACAGCCGGACCTACTTTGATGCGTCTGACAAAACTGGCCCGAAGATTTCAGCCACCCTTTTGGCGCAGGACAAAGTGATTGCACGCGCTATGCCACAAGGCGACATCTTGGGCTTTGCACCACCGTTCTGCCTGACCCGAAAAGAGGCTGACACGGTTGTTGCAGCAACCCAGCGTGCGGTGACAACCGTCCTCGGCTAACCTAAAAGACTGACGCTTGCTTGCCGTCTAGACAGCAAGCAAGCGTCAGATTTTCGTCCGAAAGTATGGTAATTTTCGGTGCTGCTAATGACTGTCGTAGGTGGCCGCTGAACGGTTGCCATGGCCTAAGCCCAAGATGCAGCATCTGATTTGATGGGCAGGGTGATCGTAAACAAAGTGCCGACGCCGAACTCACTGATATATCCAATTGTGCCGCCATGTTGGGACAGTATGTGGCGCGAAATGTGCATTCCCAAACCACTGCCATAGACGTCTCTGTCGTCGGATCCGTCAACTTGCAAAAACCGTCCAAAAACCTTCTCTTCTGAGCCTGCAGGAATACCGCGCCCAGTATCTTTGACCGTGATTTGCAACGTGTCTCCAACTGTATTCATGCAAACTGCAACGGTAGAATTCGCCTTGGAAAACTTGATCGCATTGGAGGTGACATTGACGACCACCTGATGCATGCGATTGGTGTTCGCCAAAATCATGACCTCGCCAGGTTTCCTGTCAAACCGCAGTTTGACTTTCCTCTTGTAATTAAAGGTTTCCATGCGGGCCACCGCGCCAGAGATGATGTCGCCGACATCGCCAATTTCAAGGTTCAGTGTGAATTCAGAGCTTTCCAATTTTTGCGTATCCAGCAGGTCATTGACCAGCGTCGCCTGAATTGTGGAATTTTTCAGCGCCAACGAAACGAGATGCTTCGTCTTTTCAGCTGTTAGCTTCGATGGATTCATTTTTAACAGACCAAGGGCCCCGTTGACCACAGTCAGAAGCGTTCGCATTTCATGGCTGACTGTTGCAAGGAATCGCGCCTGTACCCGCTCTGCCTTCATGGTACGCGCTGAATCCCGCTTTAGCACGGTGACATCGAAAAAAACGACGTTCCATCCCAACAACGTCTGCCCTTCGCCCAAAGAAATTAGATAAGCCCGCGCTACGTAATGGTTGTCGCCACTCTGCACCTCTAAAATTTCTGGAGGCTCCGCCTTCTGGGTTAGGCTGGCAAATACAGGTCCAAGCGATTCTAGGGCCGACAGTGATCCGCCATCAGACTGTTGGCTCCGCAAAATTGCCTTTGTGGCACAGTTGGTCTCGAGTTGATTGCCATCAACCTCAATGACAAAAACCAGATCAGGCGATGTGTAGAATATCAGATCGCGGGAAGGTGCCCTGACGTCAACCCACCTATCACTTACGATCAACCAGACTACGAGTGTCAATGACGCCGCAAAAGAAAACAGTGTAGGGTCTATATCGAACAGGGTGTACCCATGAACGACGTAAAGTATATTGGCTATTACGGGAATAATTGTCGACATAAAAAGTTTGATAAAAAAGCTTCTGAACGCCGGGCGTGTCTTTAGTAACGCGCCAGCCGCCACGACGCAGGTTCCAGTGATAATAAGATAAAGGTAACTTGCCAGGACAAAGAATAATGGGCCATGATCGAAAATCATATAGGATTTGATCCCATCATTTATGAGCCGCGTGCCGGATCCATAAAGCTGCCCATGAAACGTATTTGTCATCACTAGGCTCAGGCCTCATAATCAAAATATAACGGTTGCGGCGAGGATGATGGTGGAGAGGAAGACCGTTGGGCTTCTGTCATAGCGTGTTGCGACGCGTCTCCAGTCTTTAATCCTACCGAACATCCGCTCGATACGGTTGTGTCGCTTGTAGCGCCTCTTGTCGTATTTAATGGTCATCTTTCGTGATTTTCGTCCAGGGATACAGGGGCGCGTTCCCTTGTCTATTGCCTCATGGCATTTGCGCGTGTCATGCGCCCCGTCTGCGGTGACATTTCTGATATCCTGATCAGGTGGGGTTTGGTTCAAAAGTTCGGGTAGCATGCATCCCCGATGTTGTTGGTGGTGAATTCGACAGCCCACACCTCCAGCGTTTCTTCGTCAAT
>Ga0307488_10002212_pt1 | contig 16422 bp, 15 predicted proteins | sample SB02metaG_FD_202248 | JGI IMG/M metagenome (GOLD analysis project Ga0307488, IMG submission 202248) | Sea-ice brine microbial communities from Beaufort Sea near Barrow, Alaska, United States - SB 0.2 | ecosystem: Environmental > Aquatic > Marine > Coastal | place: USA: Alaska | collected... | reverse complement strand
ATCTCGTTCAGATAAAAGAAATCCAGAGCAATGGTCTGAAGAATTAAAAATTCACAGATCTAATATTGAATCGGCTAGAAAAGCTATAGGTTATGAATCAGTTGGAATCTATGATTTTCCAGATAATCGTTTTGATACGGTAGCTTTGTTGGATATCGTAAAAGTTATTGAAAAAGAGAAAGAAGATTTTCAACCTGAAATCATTTTTACACATCATGGAGGTGATGTAAATATAGATCACCAAAGAACATTTGAAGCAGTTATTACAGCTACAAGACCAATGGAAGATGAAATTGTAAAAACAGTTATAACTTTTGAAACACCTTCGGGTACAGAATGGATAGCATCATCAGACCCTAGAAAATTTACACCTAACTTATTTATAGAGGTGGGTGAGAAGAATCTAGAAGCAAAAATTAATGGAATGGAATCTTATGAATTTGAAAAAAGAAAATACCCTCATCCAAGATCTCCTGAAGCATTGAGAGTGAGGAGCCAATATTGGGGTGTTACTGTTGGTAAAAAATATGCCGAGGTATTTTGTATCGTAAGAACGATAAATTAGATTAATAGGAGAATTGTAAAAATGATATTATAAAAATAGAAATTATGAAAAGAATTATTTATTTCACACTTTTGATGGTGCTATGTTATTCTTGTAATAAGGATGAAAATTTATTGCTAAACAATTCCAATTATAAAATAACAGAGATAATAACAGAAGATACTAATTTTGTTATAGATAAACCTTGGGAAAAAGAAGGTATTGGTTATATAAATGTTATTAAAGAAGAATCAACTTGGCATTTATGGTATGAATCCTTTTATTCTTCTAGTACGGATCATCCAGATAATAGTGGTGCTTTATGTTATGCGTATTCAGAGGATGGTGTAAATTGGATTAAACCTGAACTTGACCTGTATACGTTTTATGGAGAAAAAAGTAATATTATTTATAAATCCAATATTCCTAAGAAAGGTTTGCATGGTGTAGGTGTGAGCAGGTTTATCAATGAGCCATATAAATACAGAATGGCATATAACAAATTAACAGGTGAAAGTAGTGAATACCCTACCAAAGTATATATGATGGAATCCGTTGATGGATTTAACTGGGAGAATGAAAAATTAATCCTTGATCACCCATCCGATACTCAGAATATTTTATTGAATTTTAATGGGGAGAATTATTTATTTTTCAGAAAATGGAGTGGTGGTATACATGCAAAAGGCAAAAGAACTATTGGAGTTGTTAGAGATACTAAACTAAATTTTAATATTGATAGTATAAAAACTGTGCAAATAAACGGAGGTGCTGTTCCTTCTAATAACGGTGAATACTACAACTCATCTGTGAAAATTATAGATGAGAGGCTGTTTTTCTTCCCAACAGTTTTTTATCCATCTGAAGATAAATCAAAAATTGAAATAGCTGAAGGAGAATTTAATGAAGAATATGTTTCAATAAAAAATAATGACACATCATTAAATATGAAAAACAATGATTTTAATTTGTTAGCACCACAAATTATTCCCGTTGAGGGGGTAGGTAATCAGTATTATGTTTATTTATACAATAGGATAGGGGGGCATAATATCGCGTCAGATGAAAGTTTTATATATAAAATAAAAAGAATAAAAATATCAATAGAAAGTTTATGAATGCACTTTATTCCGGATGTATTGCAGATCCTTGGCTTGAAGTAGCAGACCAACTTAAGATTAAACATAATATAAATCCAGTGTATTGGGTAGGATGGAATAATGAAAAAGATATAATAGAAAATTTTTTTAAGGATTGTATTTTTCTCGAATTTCACTCAGCTTGGAGGGGAGTTTTTCCTGATTTAGATGACAAGAGTTTCAGTGCTAAGTTGGATGGAGAAATTTTAATAAAATATAGTTATGAAGAGGGCATAGCAATGAAAATGATGGATCGTCAAGATCCTTCCGGAAATAATTTTTCATTTAATGAGAGACAACAATTTTTTCGACATTTATTAAGATCCTGGTTGTATATAATTGAAAATTATGAGATTGAGCTAGTTATTTCTCCAAGTATTCCACATCGAGTCTTTGACTACACTTTGTATGTTGCTACACTGATTAAGAAAATTAAATTTATTTCGTTTAAAATGACTGTTTGGCCTGGGTATTTACTTCCTTTATCAAAAATTGATAAAATTCCTATTTTTTCGAAAACAGATACACAGATCAACACTTTAGTAACAAATTACTTTGAAAAAACTAAGGGAGATTACAATATAGCTGAACCATATTACATGAAGGCTCAAAAAGAGAGTCAATCAAATATTTTAGTAAAAACATTTTTTTCATTTTTTAAAAAAGGGGTGTTTATAAAAAAAAGTATTAGAATTTTTAATAATTCTCATTCGTATTGGAAAAAAAAAGGAAAAGAGATAGAGGACAATAAAATTTATAATTTTCAAAGGTTTTTTATACTTGAAAAGGGAAAGGTATTTAAAAGGAAATTGAAGAAAATATATGATTCAAATTGCACGCTCCCTAATTATTCTGAAAAATATATTTTTGTTGCGCTTCATTATCAACCTGAAGAAACAAGCTGTCCAAGTGGCCATATATATGTTGATCAGTCCTTAATGGTTGAAACATTATTGAAGTATACACCTAATGATGTTAAATTATATATCAAAGAGCATAGTTCCCAATTTCATCCTTTAATGGAGGGGGAAACTGGAAGATATTTAGGTTATTATAGTCAACTTTTAAAACATGAAAGGGTAAAGTTAATCTCAACAAAAATTAATTCTTTTGAATTGATAGATAATTCTATTGCAATTGCCACATTAACAGGAACGGTTGGTTTAGAAGCTTTAATTAGGCAGAAACCTGTTCTAGTTTTTGGAACTGCCTGGTATGAGCATTTATCGGGTATATTTAGAATTAGAACAATGAAGGACCTAGAGGTGGCCATAGATAAAATTGAAAGTGGTATTGTTGCTCCTGAAACTACTAAGGAAGAACTCAACGGTATTTTAAATAATTCAATTAAGGCTTACCATTACGGTGATTATAAAGAAGTATCGGGAGTAAGCAAGAAAGAATCAATATTGAATTTGGTTAAATGTATAAATTCTTTAACTTAATTTTCAGTTTTAATGTTCCAAATGATTAATTTTTTTAAAAACTTAAGAGAAATAAAAATTATACGTAATTCTAGTAATTATTTTTTAGGCAATATAGCGACTAGTTCAATCGCCTTTTTTAGTATACCTATTTTTACAAGGTTACTAACACTATCTGATTATGGTAAGGTGAATCTATTTACTGCTTTTTTTAGTGTAGCTACAATTTTTTCCTCATTAGGTTTTGAGGCAGCAATCTCCAATAAATATTTAAAGGAAAAACATGAATTTGGTGCATTTTTAGCCACAAATCTGGTTTTTCTTTTTTTTGTGCAGCTTTTAGTCTTATTTATCTTTTTAATGACTAATAATTATTTATCTGTAATATTAAAGGTGGATAAAGAAATTTTAAATCTAGCATGTTTTTCAGGAATATTAATGACCGCTTATAAAATATACCAGTCTTATTTAAAAAGTAGCCAACAAAGTGTAAAATTCGTTCAATTATCAGTTGTATATGCAATTATAAGTATGGGTTTATCAATTTTATTAATTATCCTTTTTAAGGAAAATAAATATATTGGCCGTATTTATGGATATATTATTGCAATAATTATTAATTCAAGTGTTTCATTGTACTTCTTATTTAAACTTTCTAATTTTAAGTTTGAAAAAAAACATTTAATTTATGCACTTAGTTTTAGTATTCCGTTTCTTCCACATCTAGCTTCTCAATTGATATTAAGCGTATCTGATAGAATTATTATTAATCAATTGACAGGAGCTGCTAATACAGGACTATATAGTTTTGCATATAACATAGCAACAATAATGCTGGCTGTTACCGGGGCTCTTATGGCTGCTTTTGTACCCGTTTTTTATGATTACTTAAATAAAAATGATTATGAAAGCATTAAGAATAAAGTAAAGCCCATGACCAATTTTGTGTTTTTTGTAGCTTTGTTTTTGATTCTTTTTGCTAAAGAAATAATAATGTTAATGGCGGATGAAAAATACTACGAAGCACTAAACATTTTGCCATGGATAATAATTGGATATGTTTTCTTTTATTTTTATATGATTTATTCGGTTTATGCGACATATGACAAAAAAACTGGGGTATTTTCGCTAATTACCTTAAGTGTTGGAGTGATTAATGTTCTTCTTAATTACCTTTTAATACCACGTTTTGGGTATAAAGTAGCAGCAATCACCACATTTATATCATATGTTTTGTTGTTTTTGTTTCATTTTGGATATGCAAAGTATATATTGAAAAAACGTGTAATCCCACTTTCGTTAAATTTAAGAAGTTTTTTTATTTTTTTATTTTCTATACCATTTGGGTTATGGATAACTTCCTTTTTTCAAAATCAAATAATTAATATAATTTTTAAAATTTTATTTTTGACTTTAGTAGGTGTTTTTTTACTTAGAGGTCAAATAATCAAATATTTAAAAAGTCAACAAGAGCTTCAATAATAAATTGATTCTAAAAATAAGTAATTTTAAGATTAATAAGAAATAATAATTATGAGATTAATAAGTAAGGCTATTTTAAAGTCATTATTGGAAAAAACAGTTTGGAAATTGTCACCTTTTCTGTTTATTAGTTTAAACTATTTCCGTAGTCGGGGTAATTTCCCAAATCTAAAGAATCCGAAAAATTTATCTGAAATTATTTTATCAACAATATATTCTGGTAAAGTAAATGAATATTCCGATTTTGCGGATAAAATAAAGGTCCGTGAATACTACAAAAAATGGGGTTATGAGAATTATTTACCTCAAATTCATGGAATTTGGAATAATACAGATGAAATAAATTTTGATGAATTTCCAGAAGCTTTTGCCTTAAAAACGAACCATGGTTGTGGTCACCATTATATTTGTAAGGATAAAAAGCAATTAAATATTAAGGAAGCAAAAAATGTAATAGATGAAGCCTTGTCTACTAAATATGGCATTACAGAAACGCAATACCATGCAATTAAGCCTCTAATATATTGCGAGGAATATATTGATGATGGTACTGGTAGTTTGCCAGTTGATTATAAGTTTATGTGTGTAGATGGTGAAATAAAAAGCATATTAATTGTTACTGAAAGAACAGCGCTAGATTTTAAACTTGTAACGTTTAATACACGATGGGAAAAACTTGATTATGTGAGTGCTAAATATAAAACTAAGAAGATTATTTCAGCTCCTAAGAACTTAAATACCATGATAAGCATTGCAAAGAAAATTTCTCTAAATTTTGAGTTTGTACGAGTTGATTTTTTTGATGTTGGTGATAAATTATTTATTGGTGAATTAACCTTTACTCCATGGGGCGGCAACGTGGCTTATTACACAAGTGAAGCAATAAAAGAAATGGGGCGTTAAAATAAAATATCAATTACTTACTAAAAAAACGGAATGAATATTATTGAAAACATATATAGACATCTAAGAATATGATTAAGGATATTCAAATAAGTAAACATAGTATTATATTTATAATATTATTTCCATTTCTACCTTTTATCTCTTCCCTGCTTTTTGCTATATTCGTTGCATTTTATCCAAAAATAAATAAAACCACGTTTTATTTGTTTTTTACTCTTTTGTCAATTTATTTAGGATTGATAAATGCAACAAAAGTACCTGAAAGTGACTTATTAAAATATTATGATCTTTTCTTTTTAGTAAAGGATACCCCTTTCTTAACTTACATATTACTTGCGGGTAAGGAACCTGTTTTTTTTCTATTTAATTATGTAATATACTTTCTAATAAATGGTAGTATTCATTTTTATTTAATCATTACAACCTCTATTGGTTATCTCTTTCTCTTTGTTGCAATTTTTAAACTTTTTAAAGCTATTAATGCTTCAAAAAACATATTGGTGTTTGCTATTATTTTAGCAGCTTTTTTCCCCCAATTATTTGGTTTATCTGCCCATTTAATAAGACAATTTATTGCTGCATCAATTTTAATTTATGCTATAGTTCAAAAAATATTTTATCAAAAAAACGTTTGGCTATATCTTTTTTTAGCTGTATTCATTCATTCGTCATCACTATTTTTTGCGCCGTTACTATTTTTAGATGTACTGAAAGTAAAATTGAAATTTAAAACTATAATTAAGATAGCAATGTTATTTTTAGCAATATCAATTATTACCCCTTATTTAACTAAGTTGTTTATGAATATAATGGGGAATAATTTTTTGACATATGTACTTAATAGATTAAATGAAGAAGCTCAAATTGGAGAAGATCCAATTGGGGTTTTGCCATTTATGGTCATGGGAATTATGTCATTTATTTTACTTTTTCTGCAATTTGGGAAATCAAAATTTAAAAATGAATATATAACTAGTGGCTTTTTTAATCTTGCCAATATTATTCTTTTATTTTTTGTTTTTATTTTAGCAAATTTGTCAAATACTTTAATAGCCAAAAGGTTTTTCTTTTACACGTATTTTTTTTTCCCATTAATTTTTCCATTATACTTAATGTCAAAAAATATAAATTTAACTTATATACGCTGTGTTATTAGTTCATCTATGATTTTGTTTTTTATTTATCGCTTACAATACGGGACATGGGAATATGCTCCAATATCACAGCTTTTACTAGGTAACATTTTTAATTTCTTTACATAATTATGAATAATCAAAATCTAACACCCATCTGCCTTTTTGTTTATAACCGCTTAACCGAAACCCGTAAGACTGTAGAAGCTTTGCAACAAAATTTTTTAGCAACACAAAGCGAACTATTCATTTTTTCTGACGGCAGTAAAACAGCACAGGGTAAAGAAAAAATACAGCAAGTAAGAAACTATTTAAAAACGGTAACTGGTTTTAAATCGGTGACTATTAAAGAATCTGAAACAAACAAAGGCTTGGCAAACTCAATAATTTCTGGGGTTACAGAAATAATTAATACCTTCGAAAAAGTAATTGTTTTAGAAGACGATTTAATAACATCACCTAATTTTTTGGATTTCATGAACCAAGCTTTGTTTTTTTACAAGAAAGATTCAAAAGTGTTTAGCATTTCTGGTTATACCATGAATATTAACGGGTTAGATAAAATTGATAATGATTTTTATTTTGGCCTTCGGGCTTCTTCTTGGGGCTGGGCAACTTGGAGCACTCGTTGGGATTCTGTTGATTGGAAAACAACACACTATAAGAGATTTATTTCTAATAAAAAGGAAATCCAAAAATTTAATAGAGGTGGTAGCGATATGAGCGGCATGTTAACTGCACAAATGAAAGGTAAAATTGATTCGTGGGCTATCCGTTTTTGTTTTCAGCAATTCATGGATAACAAGGCTTGTGTTTTTCCTAAAATTTCAAAAATTCAGAGCATTGGGTTTTCAAAGAATGCAACCCATACAGTTGGAGCTAAAAAGTTTATAACAATATTAGATAGTTCAAATAATACTAATTTTAAATTTGGTGGTTTTATTAAGTATGATGAAAATTTATTGAATGCTTTTAGACAAAAATTTTCTAGAAAACAAAGACTGATTGATAAATTAAAGCTTTATTTCAATGAATAAAAAAATACTATTCGTACTACATTTACCACCACCTGTTCATGGATCATCTATGGTTGGTCAGTTTATCAAAGATTCTACCCTTATTAATAGTAATTTTGATTCAAAATATATTAATCTTTCTACTTCAAAAACAGTTGATGAAATAGGAAAAAAACCCTTCGTTAAAATTACAAGATATATCAAGATTTTAGGTGCTTTTTTTATTGGCTTAATTAAATTTAAACCAGACACGATTTATTTGGCAATTAATGCAAAAGGTATCGGTTTTTATAAAGATTTTCCCATAGCCTTGTTAACAAAGTTATTTGGTGTAAAGTTGGTTTTACATTATCACAACAAAGGTATTTCTAAAATTCAAGACTGTTTTTTAGATAACCTACTTTACAAATTTTTATTTAGAAATACCAAGATTATCCTTTTATCTAAAAGTTTATTTACTGATGTTAAAAAATATGTAAAAGAAGAAAATGTTTTTTATTGCCCAAATGGTATTCCTCAAGTGATGTTACCAAAAAGAATTTCGTTAAAAAATGATGAAATAGCTCAACTCCTTTTTTTATCTAATCTTATAGAAAGTAAAGGGGTATTTGTTCTTCTTGAGGCATTAAAACTTTTAAAAACCCAAGGAATTAAATTTCAATGTAATTTGGTAGGAGGTGAAGGTGATATCTCATCAAATGAATTAGAAGAAAAACTAGAAGATTTAAACCTAACGGATTGTGTATTTTATTTAGGTAAAAAATATGGTAAAGATAAATATAAAATCTTTCAAAAATCTGATGTTTTTATTTTGCCAACTTATTATCATAATGAATGTTTTCCTTTAGTTCTATTAGAGGCAATGCAATTTGGCTTACCCATTATTTCAACGAATGAAGGTGGTTTAGCTGATATAGTTGAAAATAATGAGACGGGTTTTATTGTTGAAAAACAAAATCCAACACAATTAGCTGTTAAAATAACATGGCTGATAAAAAACACTACAAAAGCTAAGGCTATGGGGGAAAAAGGAAGAGATAAGTTTTATAAAAAATATACAATAGAATTTTTTGAACAACGATTTATAGAAATTTTAAACCAAATTTAATGTTAATAGGATATAATAATTTTAGCTTAGTTAAAATTAATTAATTTTACAAAAAAAGAACAAGACTATAAATATAATCAAGGACTTCTCTTATTGTGCAGATAAATATAATCCTTTTGTCAAAGAAGTCTTGCAATATATGAGTTATTTAGTTCTAAACGTTATTGATATAGTTTAAGCGTTCAAATTTTTGAAAGTAGACAATATAAAGAAAAAAACAGCACCCTACGATGTTTTTGTATATCCTAGTTAACTCAATTAAACAAAAAAGATTGTTCTGGTTTTTTAGAAACATCTAATATAAATCTAGAAAAATTCAAGAAAATCTAGAAAAATTTTTGAAATTAGGTTTACTCCAAAGTATTTACAAAATATAAATTATTAAATATGACGAAAAAATGAATTTTCCCAATACCAATAAAATAAATTTTAAAGAAAAATATTTAATTAATAATCAAATAAATTCAATTTATTTTGTAGATCTTCAAAGCTTTTGTAGATCATTAATAGATAAAGAATATTCAAAAATAATTAATTCAAAAAAAAGTGTAGTTTTTTCTGATGGTTTTAGCGTTCATGAAATTTTAAAAAAGCAGGGCTCTGTTTATTATCCTGGCCCAGAATTTTTAAAGCAATTATTGAATGATGTAGATAGTTTATTGTTCTTAGGACCTAATAAAACTAGTATAGAAAAATTAAAAAATATTTTAAAAAATAAAAATTTAAATGTAAAGATTGATTCAATAGATATTCCTTTTTATGAAAATATTGTAGAACTCGATTTGGAGAGTTTACGCAATGAGATAAATGAAAAAGACGTCAAACATGTTGCTGTTATACTCGGTTGCCCAAAGCAAGAAGTTTTAATTAATAAATTAGCTAATGAAGATAATAGCTTTGTCTTTTATGGGTTAGGAGCTGCATTTAATTTTTTTATCGAGTCAGAGAAAAGAGTGCCTGTAATATTTAGAAAATTTAAAATTGAATGGTTGTTTAGGTTATTAATTCATCCAAAGAAACAAATTCCAAAATATACATTAGTATTTAAATCAATTCCTGCTCTTGTAAAATATTGTTTAAAATATTAAAGTTTTACAAAAAAACTGAGGTTAGCTCTAAAATTTTTAACATTTTTATTAAATTTTACATGAAAGAAAATCACCCTTTTTACAATCTAGTTTATAAAGAAATAGTTCCTGAGGACATAAACCTTATTTCAAATTTTTTAAATAAATCTTTTGAATCAAAAAAATTCACTCATCATTATTTACATAATATTTATTTTAAAAATGATTCAGTAGTGGGATTCAATATTTTTCATGATAATATAATTATCGCACATTATTGTGTTGTGAAAAGAACGTATTCTTACGATTCATCAACTATTTGTGTTGGTTGGAGTATTAATACAGCGGTAGCTAAGGAGTTTCGAGGTAGTGGTTTTTTTGAAGATTTAGCTACAAAAACATATAAGTTATCTAAAAAAAAAGGTATTCAAGTTATTGTTGGTGTTGCCAATAGAAAATCGACTAGATTGTTTATCAAAAAATTAGGCTTTGTTGATAAAGGTAATATTCGTTGGAATTTAGATTTTCTAAATATTTATAAAAAAAGAACAGTATTTCCAAATGACTTTAATCATAATTTTACTAAAATTATTAAAATATTTGGTAATAGATATTTAATTATATTTCCCTTTATTAAGGTTTATAGTAATAATAAATATTCTATTTTAAGTTTATATTTAACAAGTCGTCAGTCTAAATTTCGTTTAGGTTTGCAGTTACCTCAAAATTGGTTTAAATCTAATTGGCAAGTTATTGCATTGAATTTATTTGATAATGATAAAATTATTAATAATTTTATCAATAATTTTAGTATCGATATACTAGAAAGTGATACGTTTTAAAATGAATAAACAATTATTAAGCATAAACCTATCTGATAGAGTGCAGCGATTTTAGATATGCTTTTTGACTATTCAAAACTAAAAAATGAACTTATCTTTTGCTGCAAATAAATACTTAACAAACTTATAAAAACAATAAATTAATTTAACGCACGTAAATAATAAATTTAAAATTATGAAAGATCAATTTTTGAACAACTTTAATGAGATATTAGATGATGAACCTAAATTTAAATTAGAATTGAATTCTAAATTTCGAGATTTAGATGAATGGGATTCATTAACGGCCCTTTCATTAATAGCTATGTTGGATGAAGAATATAAAATAACAGTTACTGGTGATCAAATAAAAAGTTTAGAAACTCTAGGTGATATCTTTAATCTTTTAAATTAATGAATATTTTTGAATCGGCATTTAGTCTAAAAAACAGTAAAATTCTAATTACTGGAGCATCCTCAGGAATTGGACGTCAAATAGCAATAATAGCTGCTAAACATGGAGCTATTATATATGCTGTAGGTAGAAATCAGAAAAAATTAAATTTACTTAAAGATATAATTGGTAATAAAAATTGTAAAACATTTTCTGCTGATTTAACAGATAAAGATAACGTTACAAAGTTAATAGAGGATATTGATAGTATAGATGGTTTAGTTAATTGTGCAGGTTTAATAAAATTGTCCCCTTACAAATTTATAACTCAAAAATCATTTTCCGAAATTTTTGATATAAACGTGAAGGCCCCTGTTTTTCTTACCACAATGTTATTAAAGAGAAGAAAAATTAATAACTCGAGTTCTATAGTCTTTATAAGTTCCATTAATGGAAGTTGCATAGGAACTAAAGGTTTTACTTTGTATTCAACAAGTAAAGGAGCAATATCTGGTTTAGTGAAATCATTAGCCGCAGATTTATCAAAATTAAAGATCCGTGTTAATGAGATTGCACCGGGAATGATTATAACTGATGGTATTGATTCTATTGAAGAAAATATTTCAACATCTTCAATTCAAGAAGATATGAACAAATATCCACTTGGAGGATACGGTTCTCCGGATGATGTAGCCAACGGATGTGTCTATTTGCTCTCAAAGGCCAGTAAATGGGTTACTGGTACAAAATTAATTATTGACGGTGGCTTTACATTAAAATAAATTTTTACCATGGCGTACATTCATTCAATGGATTATTATTTACCTAAAAAAGAATTATCGAATAAGGAGTTATCCTCAAAATTTCCAGAATGGAACGTAGAAAAAATTAGTTCAAAGACTGGTATTTCAAAACGTTTCATTGCAGCTGATGATGAGTTTGCATCAGATATGGGAATAAAAGCTGCGAATAAGCTTTTCGAAAAGAAAAAATTTGATAAAAGTACAATTGATTTTTTAATCTATTGTACACAAAGTCCAGATTACCTCATACCTACAACAGCTTGCATCATTCAAGATAAATTGAATTTAAGAAAAGTTGGTGCATTTGATTTCAACCTAGGTTGTTCGGGATATATATACGGTCTTTCAATAGCGAAAGGATTAATAGCAGCAGGAATTGCAGAAAATATTTTATTTATTACAGCAGAAACATATTCTAAATTCATTAATGTAAAGGATAAAAGTAACAGGACTATTTTTGGTGATGCAGCTTCAGCTAGTATTATAACAAAGGATAAAGGTATGTGTCGAATAGGAGATTTTGAATTAGGTTCTGATGGTTCAGGTTTTGATAATTTAATTGTGAGATCAAGTGGCGTAAAAGGAACTCAAATAAATAATCAATCAGAAAAAACTGATGAATTTGGAAATATTCATTCAGATAAAGATTTATATATGAATGGTCCTGAAATTTTTAATTTCACAGGAAGTTCAGTCCCAAATTTAATTCACTCCTATCTATCTAAAGTTAATTTGAGCTTAGATCAAATAGATTTATTTGTTTTCCATCAGGCCAATAAATTTATGTTAAATTATTTAAGAAAAAAAACAAAGATTCCTGAAGAAAAATTTATTCTAGAAATAGAAAACTCAGGAAACACAGTTTCTTCAACAATACCAATAGCTCTTTGTAATATTTTAGATAAAAACAAAGTTAATTCAGGTTCTAAAGTGTTGCTAGCTGGTTTTGGAGTTGGCTATTCTTGGGGAGCTACACTATTAGATTTTTAAAATGTCTTATAAAATAATTTCAAAGTTTTCTTATGAACTTTCAGAAAATGAATGGTTCGAAATCAAAGAATCTTTCAACTTAATATTCAAAAAAAATAATAGTATAAATTTCTTTAAGAATAAATATGCCGATTGTTCTTTAGGGTATTCAACTCATGGGATTCTATATTTTAATTATAAAATTGTTGGTTGTTTTACAATTATTCCAAGAGATTATTCAGTGTTTAATAAAAAAGAAACAATAGGTTTAGCATGTGATGCATATATACTAGAGGCTCACAGGAAGGATGAATTATTTTTGAGAAAAATATCAGAGTCAGCGATTTCTAAAATAAATGATAAAAAAATTACTAAATTTATTTCTTTACCGAATCCAGGCGCTTATAAATATTGGAAATATTTATCTAATTGGAAAGACATAGGAGAACTAGATTATTTTGCGTATCCTGTTAATTTAAGTAAATTAATTTTTAAGAATTCATTCTTATCTTTTTTAAGTTTATGGTTTTCTTGTATTTTATCATTTTTATTTAAAATTTCATATACCTTTTCGAATAATGTAAAAGAAAAAAATATTTTTATTGAATTTGATAAGTCATCAAAGAAACAACGTTTTAATTTAGATGCCTACAATCATATTAAATTAAGTAATAAATCATGGGGTTACTATAGAGTATACCAGGAATATTATTTGAATGTAGCTTATATAGTTCATATTAATTTTTTATCAAAAAGAAATATTTCTGCTATGATTAATAAAATTATAATTGAAAAGGGCTCAAAAATAGATTTAATAGTCTATATAGGTAATTTATCTAATAAACCACTCAACTTATTTAAATTACCAAAAAAGAAACACCCTAGAAGGTTGTTTTTTACAGGTTTAATAGAAGATAAATCTGATCACCCACAAAACAAAGATTTTTTAAACTTAAATAATTGGGAAGTTAATATGGTTAATTTTGATAACAGATAATTAATTTAGAGAGAGTGCAAAGATAAATAATCTGATATATTTGTAGTTTCACATACTATTTATTCAAGTGTCATTATTTTTGACAATGAATAAGTTAAAAAAGTTGATTATTGATAACATGATATAATTTAGATTTTAGTTTAATTAATTAAAAAAAATAGAAATTGAATATTTTAACATTTGACATTGAAGAATGGTTTCATTGTGATTTTATTTCGAAAGATAATAACTGGTCTAATTATGAAGTCAGAATTCATAAAAGCACTGATTTTATTTTAAATACTTTATCGAAATACAATAGAAAAGCAACTTTCTTTATTTTAGGTTGGATAGCAGAAAAATATCCAGAAATAGTTAAGAAAATTTATGCTGAAGGTCATGAAATTGGATGCCATTCTATGAAGCATGAGTTGGTACATAGAATGACTCCGCAACAATTTAGGGAAGATACAAATAGTGCTTTAAATAAAATAGAACAAATTATAGGAGAAAAAGTAATAATGTATAGAGCTCCTGCTTTTTCAATTACTAAAGAAACTCCTTGGGCTTTTGAGATATTAAATGAATTAGGAATAACTCATGATGCATCTATATTTCCTTCGAAACATGATTATGGAGGGTTTCCAGATTTTGGAAATTCAGCACCTTCGATTATTGAAACAAATGGTACATTAATAAAAGAGTTTCCAATGAGTATTCATAAAATTCTTAATAAATCAATTGTATTCTCAGGAGGTGGGTTTTTCCGTTTATTTCCTTATAACATGATAAAAAAATGGACAATTGATTCAGATTATGTTATGACCTATTTTCATCCAAGAGATTTTGATAATGACCAGCCTATGTTACAACATTTACCTCTTATGAGGAAGTTTAAATCATACTATGGCATAAAAAATTCAGGTGCTAAGTTTGATAAGTTTATCTCTGACTTCAAAACTACGACTATACTAAATGTATCTAAAGATTTTGATTGGGATTCAGCAAAAAAATATATTATTTAGATGATTATAATTACTGGAATAACAGGATTTGTAGGTTCTAACCTTCGTTCTTATCTGCATAAAAAGAAGAAAAAAATACTTGGAGCCTCTAGGAATCCTAGTCTTGGTGAAGTGCATTATAGTAAGATAAATAAAACATTATTAAACAATACTAACTATTTTATTCACTTAGCTGGCAAAGCACATGATTTAAAAAAAACTTCGGAAGATTTAATATATTATAAAGTAAACACAGAGCTTACAAAAAAACTATTTGACGTGTTTATAGAGAGTACATGTAAAGTTTTTATATATATGAGCTCTGTAAAGGCCGCTGCTGATTCTTTTGAAGGTATTTTAACAGAGGACTTCACACCGAAACCAATTACTGCTTATGGTAAATCTAAATTTGCTGCAGAAGAATATATATTGTCAAAAAAAAGCCAAAAAGATAAAAGAGTTTACATATTAAGACCATGTATGATTCACGGTCCTAATAATAAAGGAAATCTTAATTTATTATATAGTTTTGTTTCTAAGGGTATTCCTTATCCGTTTGGAAAATATATTAATAGTAGATCTTTTGTATCTGTTGAGAATTTATGTTTTATTATTAATGAATTAATGGATAATGATAAAATAGCTTCTGGAATTTACAATGTTGCGGATGATGATTCGATATCAACTATTGATTTGGTGAAATTAATGTCTGAAGTATTAGGCATACCAAATAGAATTTTAAAGCTTCCAAAATTATTTATTAGCTTTTTAGCAAAAATTGGAGACTTCTTACCAATTCCAATAAACTCAGAAAGACTTCTAAAACTGACTGAAAATTATGAGGTATCAAATTTAAAAATCAAAAATGCAATTAATAAGAAATTGCCTTTATCTTCAATTGAAGGAGTAAAAAAAACTATTACTTCATTTTAAGTCATATATAAATAAAAATTTTAGTTAATCAGTGTAACTTACTTATTAACTAATGATATTCACTAAAACAACATAATGAAACAATTTGAAAAGTTATTTTATAAAAAGATAAGTTTTGATAAAGACATTGCTCAAAGCAAAAATATTTTATCAAATAAAATTTGTAATCAAAATATCTTAGTTATTGGTGGTGCTGGAACAATAGGGTCTAGTTATATCAAACAAATATTGAAATATAAACCCTCAAAGATAACAGTCGTAGATATTAACGAAAATGGTTTAACCGAATTAACTAGGGATCTTAGAAGCTCTAATTTATTAGATTACAACCCGGAATATATAACATATCCAGTAAATTTATTAAGTGATACTTTCGATAAAATTTTCAACTCTGATTCTTGGCAAGTTGTCGCAAACTTTTCAGCTCATAAACATGTGCGATCTGAGAAAGATAAAATCTCTGTTGAAGCTTTAATTAAAAACAATGTATTTGGCGCTATCAAGCTTTTGAATTTATGCGAACTAAATTCACCAAAATTTTTCTTTAGCGTATCTACTGATAAAGCCGCCAATCCTGTAAATATTATGGGTGCTTCAAAGTCTTTGATGGAAAAATTAATACTTTCGAAAAAGAGTAAATTTAGAGTGTCAACTGCTCGATTCGCAAATGTTGCTTTTTCTAATGGAAGTTTATTGGACGGTT
>Ga0307488_10002211_pt1 | contig 16426 bp, 8 predicted proteins | sample SB02metaG_FD_202248 | JGI IMG/M metagenome (GOLD analysis project Ga0307488, IMG submission 202248) | Sea-ice brine microbial communities from Beaufort Sea near Barrow, Alaska, United States - SB 0.2 | ecosystem: Environmental > Aquatic > Marine > Coastal | place: USA: Alaska | collected 2017-05-06 | reverse complement strand
AGAATATCCACCTTATGCTTTCTCAACTGGAGTAGGTAAAGGACAACTTGGATTAATGTTAACAAATATGAAAATAAAAAAACATAATATAATTCAAGGACCTTATGCTTTAGCATACACAGCTGGTCACGCTACAGGGTGTTCAACTCATACTGATCTCTGTATATTATCATTTATTGAAATGATTTGTAAAAAATATAAGGATACTAAAAAATTACAATTAATTATTCCTCCTTGGTTCTGTTCAAATGATAAAGAAAATGAAAGAAGTCTTCTTACTTCATCACAATTAAAAAATAAATGTGCGAATATAATTAAAAAATATTTTGGATCTTCTCATTTAGTAGTCAAAGGGGAAGTCTATAGTGAAAATCATAATCTAATTAATTTAGTAAATACCAATAAAAATGATCGCGTTTTTATTTTAAGAGGAGATATTTTACCTAAACCAAGAGAAGAATTTATATCACTTATTAAATATAGTTTACCAGATGTTTTATTAACAGGAGATCAAAGTATTACAGATGGTATAGGATATTCGAATTTAAATAAAATTATATGGTATCAAGTTTGTCCATGGAAACAAGATCTTGCTGATAAATTAGCAATAGAAATTAATAATAAATATTTAGATAATTTTAAAACTTCATGTGGCACATTAAAGGGAATCCATATTCACCCAGATAATAAAAATTTACTCAAAAAATATGATTTTCGTAAAAATGGAAAAAAAAGAATGGATGGTATTCTTAAATTTTATTCTTTGAGAAACGATCCACTAATTAAACTACTAATTGATACTATGGATCATTCCAGATATAAAGATACAGCACTCAAAAAATTTAATAAAAAAGTAGAATTAAAATATAAACTATAGTATTAGAAATGCCCGAATATAATGCCACAAGTGTCGACTCAGATTATCCCACATCAATAACTGAACTAAATCAATTATTAGAAAGTCAAGGTATATGTGGTCCTGTTCATTATATTAAAACTGATAATTTTACTCAAACTCAAACATGTGATCCTTGTACCAATATAACTAATACTTCCTCTGATCTCCCCGATAATGTAACCGAATTAAGGGAACAATGTAAAAATTTGTCATTAAATGGAGGATTAGCAAATCCATCTAATCCCAATAGTTGGTTTTCCGAACAAAAAAGAGTATCGAGTGAATATAATACGGGAGCAGTTTCAGAAACTATTTTTGGAAGTGAAAATTGGTCTGATGCTAGTAATGTTACAAGTGAAAGTTGTCAAGCAACTGGAAATATAAATATAGTAGCAATGAGAGAGGCATGTAGAATACATAAGTATTATGAAGATTCTGAAATGCCGTTAACAAATGAAGAAATAAAGGGTATTTTGGGGATTAGTACTTTTCCAAATCAATATGCTACCAATATGAATGATTTAAGAAATAAGATAAGTAATACTAGAGGATCTACCGTCAGAAGAGATGGGGGAATTATGGAAAAATGGAATCAGAATTGGAGCACCCGTGCTGCGACACCAGAGGGAAGAAGAATAAATTCTGGAGTGACTGGATTTAATTACAACATGCTCCAAGATACAAATGGTAATTATACTCCTGATCTAATTATCGAACAAGAAGTTAGAGAATTTCAAAGTGATTCATATGGTGATCCTAGAGATGTAGATATAGGTGGTTTGGGTGGTATTGATTTTAAATCATTATTTGGTGATGTTGCTGCCAATGAAGAATTTGAAAGTTGCATGAATAATGTATTAGATGATAATTCAATGGAATATTGTAATGGATTATCACATATAGAAATCCAAACAGAAATTAGTAAATTAACAAATATTAGTAAACTCAAACCTTGTCATATCCATTATATTGAAGATAAATTAAAAAGAATATCAATCGTAGATGTTGATGATGCTCAAGAATGTATGGGTTATTTAAATATGGCAGAAACATGTAGTGATAATGAAGGTGTTTCTACCAGAATGCTCAAAATAGCATATATGTTATTTCATATTGTAGGATTAGATAATATAGATCTTCAAAAGATTTCAAGTAAGAGTGATGAATATTATCGTCTATCTAAATTAATAGATCGGTTAACTCCTTATATAAAATCAGCAATAAAAAAAATTATTGATATTTCAAAACATTATGAAGAAAAAACATGTGGGAAAGTAAGTACCACGACTCACGTTTTGGAAAGAATGTATACTGATACATTTATTAAATCGAAAGAAATCTCAATAAATTTTGATGCTTTCGATATTATCCCTAAATTTTTAATTAAAGATACAAATGTTGAAGAGTTTGTCCGAAGTATTTTATTAATGGTTATTGCTCTATGTGCCGTTTATTTTCTTTTAATGGTTTTTCGTGGGAATCCAACCCCAATTAGAATGTTTCCAGGGAATTAATTGACTTAAAAGTGTAACTAGTAAATATTATGTAATACAAACGCTGATTTATGGAGAATTATTCATGGGAAATACTAAATCGAGATAATTTCAATATATTCATTCGTGATTTATCATCATCAGTGAATATTAACCTTAAACATATGATTGAAGATCTTCTAGTAGAAAAAAATGAACTTTCAGATAAGAGATCTTCAAAAAAAAAAGTAATAAAAAAAGCAGATTTAATTATTCAGAATCAAAAAAAAATAAAATATAAAACTGAAATTGAAAAAGATGAAAAAATTTGTAAATTTTTGATGGAAAATTTGGATGATAAAGATCCTTATTCGAATTTTGATAAATTGAAAACCGAAGAAGGGAAATTTGAATATAAATTTAAACTTCTTGAAAGATATTGGAAAAAAAAATCTAATCATTTATCTCACGTCCTGATTTTGTATTTCCATCTAAAACATGTCCAATATGATAAACTACCCAACAAACGAAAACAAATAATGGACAAAATGAATATTATTCTAAATGAATACGATTATAAATATTATATGTTTGAAAACCTTGGTCATTTATTACCCCCCTTAAACTTTTGGGATAAGGGTGATTTCAAATTTGATGATTGGCAGATAGATGTAATCCGTGAAATTAAAAATAAAAAATCTGTATTTGTAAGAGCACCTACTTCATCTGGTAAAACATTTATCGCAATGGCAGCAGGTATATTTCATAAAAAAGTATTATATGTTTGTCCAGCAAAACCAGTGGCTTATCAAATAGGATCTCATTTCATTAGGATGGGTTACAAAGTTCATTTTATGTTAGAAGATCACGCGACTTTAACATTTGATGATAAAACAAATATATTTGTTGGTACGCCAGATTTGATTGAAAAATATATTTATCGTACAAAAAACAATTTTGATTATGCGGTTTATGATGAAATTCACAATTTAACAAAGGAATATGAAAATATCATTCATTTATTAAATTGTAATTTTCTTATTTTATCGGCAACGATTTCAAATCCAGAAAATGTATTAAATCAATTTAAAATGATTCATCCTCAAAAGCAAATAGAGTATGTGGAGTATAATCAAAGATTTATTAATCAGCAAAGATGGATATGGAATTCTAATAAATTAACTAAATTACATCCATGTATTTGTCTAAATTTAAATGAGTTTGAAAAATTTAATGAAATATCATTTACACCAAATGATTGTGCTATTTTATACCAAAAATTAGGAGATGAATTTGAAGATCATAAATTAGAAGAATATATAGATAGTTTTTCACCCGATAATTATTTTAAAGATGAAAAATTATTATCACTCGATGATAGTAAATACTATGAAAAAATTTTAAAGAAAGAACTAGAATACATTAATAAAGATTATCCTAATAAAATTAAAAATGTAATTAATTCATTTCAAAAAGAGTATAAGATAGATGAAAATACAAACGATTATGTTCAATTATTTCAAAAATGTAGAAAGAAAGATATGTTACCCATGATTTTATTTCATACAAAAGAAAAAGAAGCAAAAGATATTTTTCAAATTGTTTATGATGAATTAAAAAAAACTGAATTAAATGAATATCCTTATCATTATGATATTTTAGAAAAGAAACAAAGTATTTACGATGATTATACTAAGAAAAAAGAAATATATTCATCTACTATTAAGATCAAAACAAAGGACGCACAAACTGAAAAGAATGAAAAAATTTTAGAGTTTGATAAAAATGAAAAACAAAAATATATATCACTTATGATGGATTATTATCAAAAATGTATTGAAAAATGTAAAGATACTCCCAATGAAAAAAATAAAATAAAGAATCTAAACAATGAAATGGATTATTTTATTTCAAATTCAGATTTTAGACATCAAGATGTATTTAAAAAACATTCGGATTTTTGTTTTACTAATTTAGAACCTATGTCGGGCGATGAAATTCGTAAAATTCGTAAAGAAATAAATAAAGCCATTGGGAAAAAACTAGATTATGATGAACCCATTTTCCAACTTTTAAAAAGAGGAATTGGGATCTATGTGAAAAGTAATCCCGAAGAATATAATTGGACAGTTCAAAGATTAATGAGTCAGAAAAAATTGGGAATCATTATTTCAGATAAAACTCTATGTCTTGGTATCGATTTACCAATCCGTTCTGTTTGTTTTACTGGATATAATGATCCAAATTTTACAAAAGAAGATTATTTACAGATGAGTGGTCGTGCCGGCAGGAGAGGTCAAGACAATCAAGGTAATATTATATTTCATAATATTGAAAATTATAAAGATTTAATGTCAGGTGTTTTACCAGAATTGAATTTTAAAAATGATAAATTATATCCTAGTTATCAAAGTATTACACATTTAAATCCTAATTTTAATACTACTAAATTACAACTAAGTGATGAGTTAGTTATTAAGAATAAAAATACAACTAAATTGTTGTGGTATTTACGATATTATCAAAATTCATCTACATTTGTAAATTCATTGGATGATTATGAAAGAAAAATTTTTATGATAGATGAAAATGATAGAGAAATATCATTATTTCAATATGTTCTTGAAATTTTAATAGATAAAAATAAAAAAGAATATATCGAATCTTACAAACAAAAATTAATTCCTAATGAATTGAAAAATGAATTTATTGAAATAGGAAATATTTTCAAAGATATATGTAATACATTACATTATATGAAATACAAAATTATAGTTGACAACAGTATTAAAATATTTAACACAATTAAAAATTTATTTTAACTTTTTATTTCCTTAAATTATGTCCGTTCCCATGCCGAGCGCTACACTTTGTCGACCCTGCTTTTTGTTGTTATTTTGCTTCCGATCATTGCTCACTCACTCATTTATTCCTTTTGGTTCCGCATTATTATCTATACTTAATTATAATAAATATGGAATCATGGATTATATATGGTATCGTTGCTGCTATACTTATTTCTACAAGAGATCTTTTTACCAGGAGTGTAAGTAAAAAATATACATCAAGTGAACATATATTATATTATTATGTTCTTTGTGGAATTATTATTGCGGGATATAGTTGTTATCGTAAATTTCATATGAAAGAAAAAATAAGGATGATTGATAAAAATGATATATGGAAATATTTCCTTCTTGCTTCTGCATCAGTTATTATTATCACACCATGTGAATTTTTATCTGTAACTAAATCTAAAAGTCCAGGTACAGCAAGAGCATTAACAAATTTAAACACTGTAATATTATTTATTGTTAGTGTTTATTTCTTAAAAACAGAAAAAATAACGACTCAGAAAATCATTGGTATATTAATGACACTTATCGGTGTCTTTTTAATTTTTTAGTTTTTATTCTCACCCTCCTTTTTGTTTTCACAGAGATATTTCTTTTTTTCTTAAAAGATCGTTTAGTTTTTTTATATTTATTTTTAGAAGATTTTTTTTTTGTTTTTGCCCCACCCCAATGTTCGAAATCTCTTTTAGAATTATCATGAGGGGATAATCCAACAAAATCACCTAGTACATTCGGTGAATTTGTAATAAACCCAGGTAATGTTGACTCCGCGTAAAGCATAGTTGCCGGTGTCGAAAAAACGAATTGTGATTGATATTGCTGCATTTGCTGCATTTGCTGCATTTGCTGCATTTGTTCATTTATTAATTTTAACGCTCCGGCGTATCCACCTGCTGTATTATAGTAGTATCGTGCTTGATCGGATGTGATTCCGAAATAAGAAGATAATTGTCCTATTTCGGTTTCCATCCGTGGATCAATATCTGTCTGATTCTGATATTTAAAATTCCATTCATTCATTTGCTGTTGTATTCTTAGTTTATGTTCTTCAAGTTGGTTTTCTTTCAGTTGTATCTGAACTTGCATTTCCACCTGCATTTTATTGAGTTCTTTTTCTCTTTGTATTTGTTTAGAACCATTTGGTTCTTGGGGATTCATTGTATATATATCTTTTATTAAACCGGGATCACTGCTTTTAAATAATTCAGATAAAATATCAAAATCATTATTATTAATTACTAAATAATCAGATATATATATATTCCTAGATTTTTCCAAATCTACAACTAATTGATTATTAATAAAATCTAATATTTCCGTATTTATTAAATTATCTGTTTTTAACCATGTCTTTCCAAATCTCTTCGAGTATGCTTTTGGATTAATTCCTATTAAATTATGTTTAATATTTAAATTATGTAATTCAAATACAGGATTATTTTGAAAGTTATTTAGTTCTTTATTATTTTTATTAATTTCCGGAATATAAGATAAATTAATTTCTAGAAATGTAAATGAAATTTTCTGATTTCTTATATTATCAAATAATTTGTTTTTTTGTTTTTTTATAAAATATATCTCCTCGAAATGATGAGCATTATTTTTATCCCCAACAATATCATTATAAAAATCAAAAAAATTCATTTCAATTGAAAATGTATATATTTCATCTTTTGAATTACAAAGTCTTTCTATTTTTATATTTTGATTTCCTTTTATATTCTGAGATACGATTTTATCAGTAAACGGAAGTCCTCCACTAATTGTACCTCCATCGATTAGTTTCGAAGATCCATGGTTAAATCTATTTAATATATTTCCATTTTTTTCCCAATAATCCGGATTTTCATCTGGATCTTTTATTAATGAATTACCCTGGACAATTCTATTAATACTATTATATCTCTCTATAAAACCATTACCAAATACATTAGCAATTTTTTTATAATGATCGAATTCATTTATTGTATTTTCAAATGTTAAACTTATTTGAGGTATATCTAATGTAGGGAAATATGAATATCCATCTTTATCAGTCCCACGTGTTAACTCAACACCATTTATATCTCTGACTCTATTATGAGATTCATTCGTGAATGAATTAGCATAGTTTTCACACGATTTACCATATAAAATAATTTTTGCTTTATCTGTATCACTATTATCTATAATATTAATTAATTTACCAATGGCGATTTTTTGTAATAATATTTTATAAAATGAAGGATCTATAAATTGACCCGTGTTTTTAGGAACTACGTTTCCATAATATCCCAAAATATTTTGTTTTAATAGAGAACTAGTATTATCATATTTGGTGTAATAATGTTCTATAAATTTACCAAAATAACGACTAAGTTCTTTATTGAATATTTTCCATAAATTGTTTTTTTTTTCAGTATACTTCCTATGTGGATATATTATTTGTAATATATTACCAGAATCAATTATTGAATTCATAATTGCTAAAGTATGCGTTAATACTATAGAATAAAATTCTTTTATTGCAAATATGTTTCGAGATTCATCCATATAATTAATTATATACAAGATAAGGTTAGCCATAAATATATCTAAATCATCTCTATTTATATCTTTATTTTTTTTTAATTTATCTATATTATCACAAAAGTCCTTAATTACTAATACTGAAGAAGTTACGAGATTTTTTTGTATCATTCTACAAAAATCATTCGATATATTATTATACCATTGTTCATCATTATTAAATATTTTTTTAAGAATATCGGCAGGAAGAGATGATTTATTATCATAATAATTGCCACAGTAAATATATGAAAAACATTTAATAAAATGTATACATCTATCAGTAATATCCCATGGTAAAAATTCAGGAGAATGATCATTACCCGTATTTATTTTTAAATAAATATTTAAGAGAAATTTTGCCTTTGTTTTATTATTAACATCAACTACAAGATAATCTTTTATATTAGTAAAATTCAACGAAGACTTAATATAATTATTGGATTCCTCAACTGCCGTAGCATTGTCAATATCATTAACAAGTGATAAATACTCTCTCAAAGGTTTCTTTATCTTATTATATTTATTTCTAGTAATATTTAATAATGTAGACATATATAAAAGAACCTCCTCTCTCTTCTTTCTTTTTTGTAATTTTCGAGTTCTACCACTTAAAATATTATCTTCAATTGTTTCTTGAATATCTTTAACACATATATCTAAAGGATAACACGGTATAGATAATCCATTTGAATCAACATAATCTTTTGTATTTATCAGATAAGCATTGTATGTTTTTGTATCATATGTAGTCCATGTATCATCTTTATTATTCATTGTGTTATCTATTTTTATAAATTCCAAGTTTTCAGAATCATTCCATTTTTGTACCCTTTCTCTGCCGGAATATCTAACAAAGGAAACATCAATTATTTCAACTATTCCACACATATCATCATTATCTTTTATATCTATTTTCAAGGGTTCATAATTTTTCATAATACAGTATTCCGATTCATTATATCCAAATATAAAACTCCCATCATCCGTTCCATAATTTTTTATATAAAACGTATCACCTTCTTTAATAGTATAGACCGATAAAGATTTCATCCAATCCTCAATTGAGGAGTGAGTATTGGTTTCTGAAAAATTATACAATATAAAATCTTCAAAATTAGAAGTAGAAATTATAAATTTTTCAGAAACATTATCTAATCCTGTAATTTCAAAATAATATTTTTTTATACCATCAATATTTATATATATTACAGTATTAATATTTTTTTTTATTTCTGAAATGATACCATTTACTACATTTAAGATTATCCAATTTTTATCTGTTTCTGTAGTTATTTCGTGTCTACAAAGAGATTTTAATGGATATTTTAACATAAAACGTAATAAACCAAATTCTGTAGTCATTTTCCAAACACCCGCCTCTGTATCTTTAAAAGTAAGTTCATTCTGAGACAAATAACCATTCGTTCCTAACAAACCCGAAGGTTTGACATAATCTAATGGAGAAGTTTCACTTGAATCTACCTTGGGTAATTTATTAACTATATTAATATAATCTGTATTTGGATCTCTCCTTGGTATTTTTTTTTTATTTAATTTATCTCTTGAATCTATCTCAGATAATAAACTATATTTGTTATCCAATCTAGCAGTAAATTTATATTTACTATTTATTTTAAATTTAGATGAATTAGATTCCAATATTTCAATTATATTTGTACAACTTTCTATTGTCTTTTCATTATTAGATGAAATTTGATTCGTGGAACCGGGGGGACCACGAACATTTCTTTTTTTATTATATAATGAATTAATAAATAATTCATTTGTTCCTAACTCGCGTGCCTTAGAAGGCATTATATCATCCCAGTCATCACATACTATATCTGTTATAATTTGGTCGTTCCCAGAGGTGCGACGCCATTCAGGAAGATTCATATCCGCACTGATTTTTTGTATTTTATATCTTAATGGATTCTTTATTTTAGAATCGGTAGTATTTGAACCTTTATATTGTTCCTCAATTTTCTTAGATAACCCATATCTTGTTGATATTTCATAATTTAAATATTTTTTTAATACATAATAACAATCCTTTTCACATGATTTATATAAATCATTATATTCAGATTCAAATAACCATGGATTAAAAGTCATAATTAAATCATAATCTGAATTTTCACCGAGTTGCTTTGCTAAAAATTGTGAAAGTTTATTTTGTTTTTCTTCATGAGTAAGTTTATCTATTTCTTCACCTATTAATGCCTTTAAAATTTTGTTTTTTTTATCACTGGCATCATTACTTTTTGTTAAAGATTCATTTTGAAATAATAATTTAAATGCTGTCCCACCTTTTAAATACATACGAACAAAAAATTTTGATATTTTTTTAATTTCTTTTAATAGTATATTTATATATGTACCAATTAAAACCATAATCCCCTTTTTAGTAGCATATCTACCATTCGCATTTGAGATAATATATTTCCCATACAAAATGTTCATATGGTTCAAATCATCTTTATCTAATGATTCTAATCTTTTTTCAAATAAATATATAGAGATAGTTTCATCTTGATTGTTATAATCTTTTAAATTCGAATTTCGTGATTTAAAATATTCATTATCTGTTTTCCCTAGAATCACCGGTTTCGCCAATTTATAAAATTTATTTATATTATTTTTATCCGAATGTTTGTTTTTCATATTTCTTCTACTTTGATTGTCATCTACCAAACCTAATTCCCACATTAATACAAATATAAATTGATCTATATTCTGGACTCTTTTTTCACTTATATCTTTTAATTCATTCGGTTTAATCCAATTTGCCAAGGGAATATTATCATTGGTTTTTTCACCTTCTTTAGTTTTAATTCCATACGTTGGAAATGTCATTAAATGAACTCTATTTATGACTTCCATTAGTAAATCTATATCTTTTAAAGTATTTGAACAATATATAATTGGATTTTCAGGTGAAACTTCATTTAGAAAATTTTTTACAATACTGGGTGCATATATTTTATTAGATGAAACGATATTTTTATCAATCGAGATCCCCTTATTTTCATCACTTTCTATTTCCTTACAATCATTAGTAACATCTTCTTCTTTTACCATTAAATTTTTATATGATAATTGATTGTAATCTCCCGATGTAGTAGAATTTACATATAATAATTTATTTATTAGATTTTCTATTTCTGTTATTTTATCTTCTTTACTATCTTCACCTTTATCTAAATTTTGACAAATTATATTCAGTATTGAATCAGCCGTATTACAATTACATGGCATGATTTCACCATTTGTATCTTTAACTTCATATCTCGCATCTAATAAATCTGTTATATGAAATGTACTATTCATGTAATCATTTGAATTAAATTTGTCATATTTTTCTTTATTGTGTAAATGTTTTTCTTTTTGATAGTTATTAACTTCATTTCTTTGTGTTCCAATTAATTTTCTTAGATTTTTATCTACCATTAATGAAGTATTATAATTGTCAAACTCCATTACGTCTCTAACAAAAATACCAGTAAATTCTTTAATTTTTCTATTTAAATAATCATTTTTATAAAAATTTTCAGTAAACCATTCCTTTAGATCATCACTTGATTTGAATTCTTCTTCATCAATTACACTATCATTTTTTATATTTTCATCTCTTTCATCTAAACAATATCTTGTACTACAAAATTCATTTCTTAATTTATTTAATATTATACTATTTTTATTATCTCGAAATAAAAAAGGAAATATCCAGTATCTATTATTTTTTTTTTCGATATTTTCTTTCAGTAAATCGGGATCATTTAAATACCCCCAAAGCAAATCATTATGTACTTTTTTATTGTTATCTTTTAATACACCCCTGGTAATTCCAGATTTTGGATTCCTTAAAGTCCATTCTAAAAATTTACGATTATTATAAATATTAAGATCATATATAGAAAAATAATCATCAGGTTTTTTCATAGTTTTAATATTTTCTAAATCTTTATTGTGTGGGTCCGTTTTATCTATTTCTATACACGTTTGATGCCAATTTGATTTAAATATATCCATCCATTCTAAAAATTTATTTTGTTTATCCGGATTATTTTCAGTATAGGCATTATTAATATTACTACCCCACCAATATTGTTGCCCTTTTCTATCACCTATTTCAGCAAAATAATTTTCTTTATTTAATCTATATTCATTATATGTCGATTCGAGAATATAAGGTTTGTAACATTCCCCATATTCTTCAGAAATAATATAAAATTCTAATGGAAGGAGTCCCAGATGATAGTTTATATCTCCACTCGAATACGATGTCGGAACATAGAGTTTTATTATATTATTATCTTGTTCTAAATCATTATCCATTATTTTATCTATATATTCATCATTAATCTTATGTTTGAAATTATCGTTTGAAATAATATCTGAACTACCTTTATGTGTCTGAATCAGTTCCACCAAATCTACACTTATTTGACCATTTAAACCCATTTCTTTTAAAACAGTTGACATAGTTGTTTCATCCATCCTTTTTGAATAACCCCTTACATCATCCAGAGAACCATTTTTTAATTGGAATTGTAATAATCTTGTAATTAAAGTAGTATCTAAAAAATGTATATCCTTCGTTGTTTCAAATATCATAACTGAATCTATTTCTCCAGTAACTACACTGACTGACATATTACAATGTGGTATGAGATTAAAATACATTCCGTTTTTTGGACCCTTTAATTCTTTATCATCTATTTTATAAGAATCAAAATTCGCATTTAAACAGTTAAGTTGTTCCGCATTATCTCTAGAAACTGTTCTATATAATAAAGTACCCTTTGGTATTGTTTTAACCGAATCTTTAATATTTTTCCTTAACCATGAATATAATCTCCGAATAATATTAATATTATTATTTGTAGTCAAATAATGTTCTGTTATATTATATACTATTTTATCATTCTCTTCAGTTTTTTTACTGTATTTTTTTTTTCCTTTAGTATATTGATACATGTTACTTTCTCCCGAAAATAATCTTATTGAATCATTTGACATATCTGTATCATTTCCGGATAAATAAGGCAAATTTAAAAGAGGAGAGGTCTTTCCTACCTTATCACTTCTCCCTATTTTAGTAGCCTGATATTTTAAATCTGAATTAGAATCAGAATCTAAAACTTCAGTATTTGTTAATATTAGTGGTGAACTACTAAATATATGCGACATATCTACGTCAAAATCTTTAAGATCTTTAAAATATTTATTAAAATATTTTTTTTCTTCCATATATTATATATTATATATATTTATATGCTGAACATTATTTGCGTGTTTTAAAATATCTTTTTTTTTTTGTTTTTTTGTTTTGCTTTCTTTTCTTTTTCTTTCTTTTTATAGTTTTTTTAAAAGATTTATTCTTTTTAAAAGTTCTTCTTTTTAATTTATTCTTTTTACCACCTATTAATCCCAAACCATATGCTGTACCCAATGCTGCCGCACCAACACCCAAAACACATTTTGCTATATTACCCCATCTGCCCCAATTTTTAATTTCTTCGAAATCATTGTCGTCAATATTATCTAAATCATCAATAATATCATCTTCGTCTGATTCTTTTAGATTTAATATTTCTAAATCCAATGAATTAGTTATCATTCGTTTATCTACTAATTTTGTAATAATATCCACATATTCACTGTTCCTTTTAAATGTAGTTATAAACCTTGTTTTTTCATAAACAAGATTTATGAATGTTTTATCTTGATTCGTATCCGATATCATTTTTCGCAATTCCCCTAATTCTATTCCTTTATCTATTTCGTCATGATCTTCTTTTTTAAGAAGATTCAAATAGTATTTTCGTAAAGATAATTCAAGAGAAGATCTATATGTATTTAATATTACCATAATCGAGTTTTTCTTAAATTTTCTCCCTTTATCCGATGTTTCATATAAATCATCTAATGAATTTGTTATCATATAAGCATCTATTGCTTCATTAATTGCTGCCTCCGTTATTGAATCTATTTCTACATCTTCTACATCTTCTACATCTTCTACATCTTCTACATCTTCTATATTACTTTCAGTACATCTTTCCAAACATTTCATACCACCCTTCTGACCTATTTTAGATACATTACTTCCGTCAATTTTAAATGAAGAAGGAAGAGATCCTCCAAATTTAATTCTGAAATTTATCGATGATTTGCCTTCATCTTCCACACAAAGATTAATAGTTCCACCACAAATCTTTGAATAAATTAAAGTTATTTCATCCTCATTATCTCCAACGATGTCCATATATTTAGCAATTAAATTTCCTTGTTCGATTTTAATTTTACCTCCCAATGCGGAAGCTTTTACATATGGTGCGACCCTCTTTCCATTAATATTATTATAAGAAATCTTTAAAGCATTTCCAAATATTATTTTTGCTACTAATCTGGTTACCTTTATTTTTTCTACCGTTGAACTATCATTTAATAAATTAAATATTATATTTCTAGATTCGTCCAATATATTTGATCTATTTATTTAAATACTTTCTTTCTTTTTATCATCTAATCCATTTAAATTTATTTTAAACGCATTCCTTTCAGGTTTACCCTTGGGTCTACCTCTTCCACATATTGTAAATAATTCATCCTCAAAATTTTCTCTAATATTATCAATTTCACCCTGTATTTCGAATCCTTGACTAGTATTACACTTACAACTTTCATCTAAATCAATTTTCGCGGCAATCGGATCAATAGATTTATCAGTATTTCTTTCTTGTATATTATAAGATTTTATATTATCCGGACCTTTTAAAAGTGGGAAAATACCATTAATAAATTTACATATACTACCATTATAAAAACCTATATCTCCACCCGAAAATGATGCTTTTAAAGATACACCTAAATACTTAATTGAACCATTCCCCACACCTTTTATATTTAGCGGGGTTATAAACATTATAACAATATCTGAAGGATCACCCTGGTGTTCATTCCCCGTATGCTTTTTATATTTATCAGGTGTGTTTACAACAACAACATCCTTAACATTATTGTTATCTAATTTGTATTTAATTTTTAATGATTTAGCAATTTCATACCCCTGTGTTTCTTTAATTTCGCCTGCCTTTGTTAATGTATCTACATGATTAGCATTTTTTATTTTATTAATTTCATCTGAAAGCGTGCTTTTTTTAGCATCTAATTCATTAGTATGTCTCAAGTTGGGATCAAACCCACATAACTCTAATAAATTTACCATAGTTGAACATTCATTTATATCTGCCAAAATTGTTGCATAATCAGAGAGATTTAATCCACCTGTCTTTTTTGTCGTCTTTTTTGTCGTCTTTTTTGTCGTCTTTTTTGTCGTCTTTTTTGCTTCTTCTGCCTTTAGAAGATCACTACCATCTTCTTCAGCATTAATTCGTGCTATTATCTCTTCTTTTTTACGGGGCAAATCTCCCTTGGGGATAAGTAACCCGGAGACTGCTAAATCTTTCAATTCAGGTACTGTTAATAAACTTGTTAAACTAGCAGACATAAATATAATATATTATAGATTTATTTATTTATTTTAAATATTATTTAATATAATGAGTGATATTGAAATTATTAACACGGACACAAGTGAAATTATTAAGACAGATGAATTAAAACTCCGTTTTAAAGAGCAGTTTGAGTGGTATAAGTTGAATAGTGGAACTTGTCTCTGTGATTGTGTCAATTGTGTTAATGCGAGAAAACTAAAAGCATTAAGTATTTAATTTATTTAACCAGTAGATTCCTTGTAGATAAGCATCGGCAAGATCATCTTTTTTTTTGCTAGAATTAAATAAATCTTTGAATTCTGAATCTATCTTTTCATTTTCACCGATCATGTATTTACAATAGTGTATTCCCAGATATTTTGTTTTCTTATATTTATCTTTATAATCACATTCTATAACCGGTCCATTATATGCTTTCAATTTATTGCGAGCATTTATCATTTCTATATTTTGTACCGAACAAGATTCTTTTGTAACACCATTGATTAAAAAATAAGAATATAATATCATTTGAACGGTTTTCATTGTTGGATTTTTAAGGGCAGGCTGATTTTCTATCAATACATGATCCACTTCCAAAAATTTTTCTTTCTTATCTAATATTTGGACCATGTTTTTACCTAATAACTGTATTGGATTTTTTTCTTTTTTAATATTTTTAAATTGGAGATCTTTATAACATTTCAATATTTTATGTGAAGAACATAAACAAATACCATCACTTGAAATAAATTTTGAAGATTTATCACAATGTACACCATTATTTTTATTTATATGATCACATGCCGGATCTATTGATATATTTAAAATACCCCAGTCTTCTATTGTTGAATCTTTATCATCGATCAAACAATAAGACAAATTTTTTATTCCCACATCGAATGATAAGACTTTCATAGATTATATCTATTATAACATAAATAATAACTTTAAATTATTTACATCTCGATTTCTTCCTAGTTCTATTTTTCTTACATTTTGATTTCTTACATTTTGATTTCTTACATTTTGATTTCTTACATTTTGATTTCTTACATTTTGATTTCTTACATTTTGATTTCTTACATTTTGATTTTTCACATTTTTAACATTTTTTACATTTTTTACCCCCCCCCCACGACGTTCGTA
>Ga0307488_10002210_pt1 | contig 16428 bp, 8 predicted proteins | sample SB02metaG_FD_202248 | JGI IMG/M metagenome (GOLD analysis project Ga0307488, IMG submission 202248) | Sea-ice brine microbial communities from Beaufort Sea near Barrow, Alaska, United States - SB 0.2 | ecosystem: Environmental > Aquatic > Marine > Coastal | place: USA: Alaska | collected 2017-05-06 | reverse complement strand
CAAGTGATGATTTAATATATTTAGATTAAAATTTTTAATATATTTATTATTTACTATAATAAATATGAAACAAATAACATTTTATTCAACGTGTCAAGGACAAGGTATTAAATACTATCTAAAAAATTATTTTCCAGATTATAATATTACTGTTATTTTAAACTATCAAATTATACAAGAAGACAATAAAAAGGAACTATTTAATTTAAGGAATTTTTTAAAAAAAACAGATATATTTATTTATCAGCATATGCCTGAAAAATGGAAAGAATATAGTACAGATTCAAATATTGAAAATAATTTACTAAGTTATTTAAAAAATAGTTGTATAAAAATTGTTATACCTTATGTTTATGTTGATTGGTTATGGGGTATTGGTAAAGTTTTAAGAAGAGATAGTACAGTTGAATTTAATATTATTAAAAAAAACGATAATGTTAGAAAATATATTAATAAAGAAATAATTTTAAGTTTAAGAGATAACGGTTATAAACTAGATGAAATTTTAAAAATGTATGAGGAGAATAAACTTGATTTTAAGTATAATGAACGAAAAGAAAGGGGAATAAATATCTTAAAATCTAAAGAAGAAATTTGTGATGTTAAAATTAGTGATTTTATACTAGAAAATTATAAAAAACAAAAACTTTTTTATACTCCAAATCATCCGTTAGCTATCATATTAAAAGAAATGACAAAACAAATTTTAAACAAATTAAATATAAACTTAAATGATTTTGATGAAAGATTTAAATCAGATAACTATTCTTTAGGTGGTGCTGTTGTTCATTCAAAATATGATAAATTACACCTAAATTTTAATTTACCTATAAATGATATAGAAATTAAAATCCTAATTAAAGAAATATTTTTAACTGATATATCAAATTTTCCAAATAGAGATAATAAAACAATTGCATTATTTGATGTAGATGGAACATTAACACCAGCACGTGGAAAAGTATCTAACGAAGTTTTAGATGCTATTGCAACGTTACGTGAAAAAATCGTAGTTGGTACTGTTGGTGGTAGTGATTTGTCAAAGCAAAAAGAACAATTAGGTAACAGTGTTCATGATAATTTTGATTTTGTATTTGCTGAAAATGGATTAACAGCATTTAAAGGTACAAAATCATTAGGTTCCAATACATTTTTACAACATGTGGGAGAAGATAACTTGCGTGAATTTTTAAATTACACGTTGAAATATTTAGCAAATTTAGATGTACCACAAAAACGCGGTACGTTCATTGAATTCAGGAGCGGTATGTTAAATATTTCCCCAATCGGTCGTAATTGCTCTAGAACAGAAAGAAACTATTTTGAAAAATGGGATAAAGAATCTAAATGTCGTGAAACGATGGTTGCAGATTTACGTGAAAAATTTGGAGAGAAATTTGGATTGACCTTTTCAATTGGTGGTCAAATATCATTTGATGTCTTTCCAAATGGTTGGGATAAAACATATTGTTTACAATACTTAAAAGAATTTGATACAATCCATTTTTTTGGTGATAAAACATATGAAGGTGGTAATGATTATGAAATTTTCAATCATCCAAAAACAATTGGTCATACCGTAACTGAACCTACTGATACATTGAAATTATTAAGCGAGTTGTTTTAGAGGAGAAAAGGATGATGTCAAAAAATAAAATAAAATAAAAATACTTTATTAATAAATGAACAATATTAAAGATATTAAGCAAATACATCAAAACCAAACTTTGGACGATTTTATATTGAGTTTTTCGTATGATACTGAAACGTTATATTTTAATTATATAAAAAATGATCATATTTCAAACTCGTGGAAACGTAAAATTTTCTATGAGGATAGATTATTAGAAAAAATTAAATCTTTGAATTTAAATGGTTTATATGTAGATGTAGGTAGTCATCATGGTAATCATAGTATTTTTTTTGATAAGTTTTGTAGTTCTGATAAAGTGATAAGTATAGAGGGTAATCCATTTAATTTTAACTATCTTAAAAAAAATATAACTCAAAATAGATGTAAAAATATTTTATATAATACAATTATCAGTGATAAAGTAAGTGAAACTTTAACTATGCAATATAGCTTAAGCAATACGGGTGGTTCTTTTGTTATAAAATCAGAAATAGATTTTGAAATAGGTATATCTGATACAAAAAATATAATAAGTAATACAACTAATACTCTAGATAATTTACTAAAAAAAGAAGAAAATATAACTTTAATAAAACTTGATATAGAGAATTATGAATATTATGCCTTATTAGGGGGGCAAAACATTATTACTAAATATAAACCTATAATTGTAATAGAACTACATAAAACTAATCCTTATTATAATGAAATTATAAACTTTTTAAATAAAAATAATTATAAAACAGATGGTATTAATTATGCATGCAGTCCTACTTTTATATATAAGGCTACTTCCTAAATATTTAAATCAGATAACTATTCTTTAGGTGGCGCTGTTGTTCATTCAAAATATGATAAAATACACTTAAATTTTGATTTACCTATAAACGATGTAACAATTAAAAACTTAATTAAAGAATTATTTTTTAACTGACATGTCAAATAAAAAATAATTCAAACATTAATTTAAACATCCCATTCTCCATCTTGTCGTAACACTTTTAAAAATATATCTTTTGTTGGTTTTAATCTATGCCATTGTGCGTTAGTATCATTTGAAATATCCCATTCATTGTTAATATTTTCGGATAATACATTATAACCGTTGTATAGATTATAGTTTAATTTCTTAATCACAAAATAACTCATCCATAAATCTTCAACAAATTGAAACTTTTTATTAAAATTATAAAACGAATCCATTAAAAAACATTCTGTATCAATTATCATACCACATGTTGCTCCATAATCAAGTGTAGATCTATCAAAATTTGAATAATTATAATCCGTTCTTTCCTTGTATTTGAAATTTTTCCAACTGTCCCAATATAATTTATCTTTATAAAATTTTTTTCCATACCAATGGAGACCCGATTTTGTTGTTTTATTTTTCAATAAGATTGAGATAAAATTTGGTTTAAGTATTTGATCGTCATCTATGAAAATAACATTTTTAAAATGAATTTTTTTCTCGCAAATATATTTTGTTAAAATAAATCTTCCAATTCCTCCGATATTTTCTGGACTATGATGAACAATAACCTTTACTTTATTTCCTTTGAAATCTTGAATAATTTTATTTATTTCGTTTATTAGATCTTTGTTGTTGTTCCATAAACACAATGTAATGTAATTATTAATATTTTGATCTTCTAAATATTGTAATGTATTTTTTAAATAATGTATTCTTTTCCACAAACACATTACAATAAACACGCTATTTTCTTTAATATCACTAGTTATATTTATTCTATTATAATGTACAGTATATGAAAAACAGTTTTTATATAATATATTTATATAAGGTATAAATAGAGTTCTTTTACAATCTTTTTTATTATATTCAATAACACAATCTTCATATATTAAACTATCTTCAACTGTAAAATATTTATTTTTATCTTCTGTAAAACAGACATTTCCATCAAAAAAATAAGGATACACTAATAATTTATCAATTGTATTTGTATTATAATGATAGTCTTTGTTTATAAATAATTCGAAATCAAAATTTGATGTTTTTAACAAACTCTTATATTTTTGTGGAATTTTTGATTCGTCTAAACAAGATATTTTGATATGTACATTATTATTAGGAACTATATTTATTAAATTTAATATTTTTTCTATAAAAGTTATATAAGAATATTTAGTATGAGTTAAATAAAACCCATCAATATTATATTCAGTAAAATATGTTTCCATATTTGATATTTCTTTAACAACAGGTAATTTTAAATAATCAATAGATTTTGAAGTATTAGAATACACATTACAACCACAACCGAGTAATTCAATAAGTCTTCTAGAACACATTGTTTCACAATAAGTTACTGTATTAATATTCAAATGAAATAAACTTTTTTTATACAAAGAGTATGCATCTTGGTGATGAATGGGAGGATGATTATAATTTTTAAATTTTATATTGATTTCATATTTATTTTTATATTCTAAAAAGTGTGTAATTTGTCGTGTTAATTTAGGAAAAAAATAATGACGGTTAATAATTTTAAAATTATTATTGTTTTTAAGAAAGTTACTAAATAGTGAATTTGTATTTTTTGATCTATTTTCTAAATGATTATAAAATCCTCCAATAAAATAACTCATATTCTCTTTTTGATTATCTAATGGATTGTGAATAAGTGGATTACATAAAAATGGTATAGCAATTATGTTCTTTTTCGGAAATTTTTTTTTATATTTTTCAATACATCGTTTTGATGTTGTTATTATAATATCAAATAATTCAACCGAATAATAAAAACGTTCAAAATTTGTAGGATCTTCTTTGTTATAGTAAATACACTTTTTTCCATGTTTTTTAAAGTTATTTATAACAGTTATTAGTTCTTGGGAATATTTCTTTTGTTTATACAAATTAAAAGCATATTTCCAAGATTTATCCATACCTAACCAAGTTGATTCGCATAATAAAAAATCAAAATCGTTATAATTAATTTCATGAATTTTACTTTTAGAAATGTATTTAACATTTAAAATACTTGATAATGAATTAAATGTAAAATTATCTCCTATGAACGCAATATTATTATTAAAAATATTACATTTTTTATATTTTTTACACACATTTTTTGATTTTATTTGAAAATTTGTTTCAATTTTATAATTATTTAATTCTATGTTTTTAATTATAATATGTTTTATTTCATTTCCGTGTATATTTACATATTTATATTTGTTATATATTTTCGAATCTATAAAATTAGGTGTTTTATAATTGTTATTTAATAAAATTTTTGATTCTTGTAATATTTTATTATCAATATTTATATCCACAATGGAATTTTTATTTATTTTACTATATAGTTCAATTAACAAATCTTTATTTTCTTGAGTATCATTAACAACTATTATATTATTAGAAAATAATTTTTTATTTAATATTGAACTAAGATTATATATTTGTATATTATAAAAGTTTCTTGATATATAAATATTATACATCTCATACTCTTTAACTTTTGTACTCACTTCCCCATTATCACCCCATCCATTTTTCCGCCAACAAATACCAATATCACTTGTCGCAATTTCATAACAAGCATCACGATGACTTAAGTTATGTTTGAATGTTAATCCTTTAACACCATTTTTTATATAAGCATTTACCTTGTCATTGAAATCTTTATTACCATTAATTTTCCCATATACTATTTTAAGTTTCACTTTAGGGTTTTCGACATGAATTTTTTGAAACTCTTCTATGATTTCTAATATATTTTCATCATCACGTAAAGTTCCACAATAAATTAAGCGTATTTCACTATCATTTTTTTCTGGTAAGTAAAAATTATATTTATACCCAATTGGTGGTGTAATCTCAATTTTATCTTCTGGAATACCTTTTTCTATATATTTTTCTTTTAGAAGTTCACTTTGAGTCCATATTTTTTTGTATTTTAAATGTGAAATTCCTTCGATATGAACATCTAATCCATAGAAAATAGTTTTATTTAACCATGTTTTATTTCTAATATAATCTAATATTTCATGATTTCTAATAATAATCTCATCATATTTATCATGGTTTTCATCTATATATTGTACTATATTATTAACACAATTTATCTCATACATTTCTTTTTCAATATTTTCTTCAAAACGTCTGTTTACTAATTTGTATTTTGTAACAATATTAATATAATTATTATCACAATGAAATTTACTTATCAAATTAGACTGCCATATTGAATCACCAGCAATATTATTTAAGTTAATATGACTATTTAATAGTATTTTTTTAGGTTTTTTTTTTCGAACCAAATTAACGACGTCATCAACAGTCTTCCATTTTAATCCATAATCACTATGATTATGAACTACAGGTATTCCCATTGCTTCCATTTCTTGTACCATATTAGCGTTCCCGTCTCGAGGTGTTAAACGTAATCCAATAAAACATTTTGTATAAATATCAACCATTTTAGTGTTATCAACATTTAACTGACTATTAAAAATAAACTTATATTGAGGTAAAAGTTTCATAACTTCTGTAAATATACTTTTTCCATAAGTATCATCGTTTCTTTGCCACAAACGACCATCATATACAAAAATATGATCACCTTTTTTAGCTAGTGGTTTAAATATTGTTCTGTTAACTAAATCCAGTTTAATCAAATCACTATATATACTTTTTTTGTATAACCGGGTTTGAATATTTTTTGATATAGATAGAAAATGTATTTTGTTGTATTTTTGTATTTCTCGTATTTTCGATTGATATTTAGCCATATCAATATCACTTCCGCCAAATATAACATATTTATCCCCAGCATGATTTTTTAAAAAATCATAATCTTGATCATAATACAATCCGAACACTACCACTGGTTTATTTGTGTCTATATTTTTATTAGTTACATTATATTTAGCTACCATTCTGTCTTCCAGATGTTTTAGATCATTTGAAGTATAACATTGAAATATATTTCTTCTATTTAATTCGTTTAAATATTCAGTTGTCTCTAGACAAAAATCAGGTGCTTCACACTGTTTGTAATCTTCTAAATTAAGTCCAATATCTCCCCATGTATGACTTCCATCATCATATCGAAGACAATAATAATTGTTACGAGTAGTTGCATATATTTTTCCATATTTACTTACATCTCGATTGAAAATAGAATCAGAACCAGAATGAACACTTTCGTTGAAAGACACACCAAACTTTTTCAATCGTTGGATATCAAACGTTAACGTTGCTCCCCATACAAAATTCGTATAACTATTTTCAACACTATCGCATATTCCATGATCAATTAATCGACATTCATTTGTATATGGTTTATATAACATACAGACAGATTTACCAACTAATATAACACCTTGAGTATCAAGAGCATTTACTTGTTCTGTTAAATATTCCGGTAAATATATATCATCGTCGTCGAATTTACTACAATATTTAATACCTTGTTCATGACATTTTGAAATTGCTTGATTCAAACAATGTCCTAATTTATATTTACTATTTACATGTAAAATTTCATAATCAGCGTTTCTCTTATTTAGTAAATGAACTAAAATATTCTTATCAATACTTTCATTGTTTAATACTACAAACAATTTTTTATTGGAATATGTCTGTTGACAATAATTATTTACGATATTAAACAAAAACTTACATTTATTGGTACATGCAATTACTCCTATTTTATTTTCTTTTTTTTTGTTTTCCTTTTTTTCTTTTTTCCCCTCTTTTTTAATCATATGTCTAAATTTATTCTTGTTTTCATAAAATGTTTGAGAATCTACATTTCGGTTTATTTTTCGTTCTTTTAACCTCTTGACAAAATTTTTCTTGGGAGGTTTATTTAGTGGTTTTTTATCTAATGGAAGAGATTTTACATTCTTTGTTTCAATCTTTGTTTCAATCTTTGTTTCACTTCTTGTGTTTTCTATTTTAAACAATACATTTTTACGAAACGTGTTTTGGAAAAGTATTGGAGTTTGGTTAATTATTTCGTTAGCATTGTTAGAAAATTCATAATTATGAGAAAAAATAATTTTTTCAACATTATCGTTTACAATCAAATCCATTCCTTTTTGAAACATTTCATCTACATTTATGGGCGTCTTTTCGAAGTGGTATTTAACGGAAACACAACCATAATTTTGTTTTAAAATATTATCTTCAATATATTTTCGATATATTTCATGCGAACCATTATCCAATATATATAATATACATTTGGTGTTGTTTTTTTGGAGACAATCAATTGTGTCAACGATTGTTTTAACTGTTCCATGGACATTTAATAACACACATATTTCTAATTCTTTTTTGTTATCTTCAAAATCAAAATCGTCTGTTTCGGAATCACTTGAATTTATTTCAAAATCAAATTCACTTGACATTTAAAAATAAATGATTTATTTTTAAATGATTTATTTGTAATGACATTTCTCGACATTTAAATAATTGTCAAATTTAGTAAAATCAGTATGAACATAATTATCAAAAATGGTCTGTCATTTTTCGAATTTCTTTAAGGTGTTTTGATAAAAATATTTGTAATATTTTTATCAAAACATTTATAATATTTCGACATTTTTATCAAAAATAATAAGATAATATTTAATCTGTATTTTAACCTATAAAAATAGAACTAAAATATATGTTGTCATTTTGTGACATTTTGTTGTCATTTTGTGACATTTTGTGACATTTTTAATTTTGTTATATTGATATTTCAAGACCTCTCGATGATATATTTCACCGAAATGAATGATTTTGTATTTTTAGACATATTTTTGTATTTTTATTTATTTCTAACTGTACTTTTTTCTATTTTTATAAAACTATTTTATATAAAAATATTTTCAACACACAATTTTATTTAGCAAAAATGCTAAATCCGAAAATTTCTTATTTTAGAGTATTTTAATCTGCCATCACAAAAAAAAATTGCCCAAAATTGCCCAAAACTCTGAAATTAAGAATTGTTTTTCTTTCTGTAACACAGGTTAAATAAAAAAATTGCCCAAAATTGCCCAAAACAGTCAAATTTCAGAGATTTTGCCCAAAATTGCCCAAAACCATTTTTGTAAAATAGTTTTTAGGGCATAAATATCGACTAAAAACACGATTGCCCAAAATTGCCCAAAACTCTGAAAATCGAGTAAACATTTCAAAACTCTGAAAATTACTCAGGGGTTTCCTATACAATGTTATTTAAACTGAATTTATGACTCAGTGTGTTTTTTTTTACTCACTGCCTTGAAATGTAGTAAAAATAAGTATTTTAATTTAAAAAAAAATATATTGTATAAAATGGCGACTTGTCAATTTTGCAACAAGACGTTTTCAACAGTATATAAAATGAAAAATCATCAGAAAAATGCGAAGTATTGTTTAAAACTACAACGAAAGAATGTATGTATATGTGGAGAGATGTTTGTTACCGTACATAAATTATCACAACATCAGATGTTCTGTAAAGATTTTGTGAAAGATAAATATAGACAAGAAATTAAGAAAGATTTTGATTCACAGGAAGAGAAATATCGTATTATCATTGATTCCCTTCGGGAAAAAATTCGAGAACAACAAGATCAAATACAAAATCTTCAAGATAAATTAGGAGAAGTAGCAATTAAATCTGCCGAAAAACCAACAACTACCAATAATATTATTAATATAGTGCAGAATCTTCAACCAATCGATGATTCCGATTTCACTAAACATCTTGACCATTTATCAATCGATCATATCAAAAGGGGTGCATCTGGATATGCTGATTATGCATTAGAATATCCTCTCAAAGATAAAATTATTTGTGTTGATTATTCAAGACGAAAAGTTAAATTTAAGAATATATCTGGTGATATTATTACTGATCCAGAAATGAATAATTTAGCAACGAAATTTTTTCAAAGCATACAAAATAAAAATAAACATTTGATATTGGAACAGGGTAGTGTGTTAAAGGAACAATTAGGTGGGGAACAAGTGGACACTATTATGAAATTGTTCGATATGGAAGATGCAGTGTCGAAAGGTGCTAAAGGAGAAAAAGACAAGTTTCATCATGAGTTTGTGAAGAATGTATGTAGCCAAACATGTACTACCAAAATAATTTCAGATCAATTAGAGAATATAAGACGAGATGAACTGAAAATTGAAAATAAATAATTTTTAATGGATTTAAAAATTATTTAGAAATGGGTTTTAAAATTCTATTAAAAATAGTCATTTTTTTTTTTTACATCGTCCCATTTTTGTATCATTTTTTCTATATTATATTCGCCTTCCCATACTCCTGACGAGTACATTAAGGAATGCATATGACAAAATATATTTTTTTCTATAAAATATGATTGATCTCTTTTTTGTTGCGTGAAATCATAGAATTGTTTGAGTATGTCTTTGTCTTTCCATTTATTTTTATTATATATAACCCATTTTGTAGTTATTAATTTTTTTAGAGCATAATTAGTAGCAATCATGTTTGGGGGAATTTTTTGTAATAATCCGTCGTATTCGTTCTCTTCGAGTTCTAGATTATACCAAAATAGTTTATTTTCTAAAATATCTTTAGGGGGATTTAGATAATTTATAAAATTTTCAAGGGATTTAACATTACATCCTATAATATATAACTTCCAGTTTTGATACGTTTGATTAAAAATATATTCTATCCTCTTAACAAGTTTTTTATCATTTTTAATTTCAGATAATGATAAGATTATTGAAAAACATGGTCGATTCGGTTGAATATCTTTGGGATCAAAAATAATTTCTTGTTTACGGTATTCAAAATTAGTGGTAATCCAATCTGGGTGATATATTTTTGTATCGTCAACATCGTATTCTCTTCCTTCTTTTAGTTGATAATATCTTTTAATAAAAAATTTATAAAAATCATAAGTATTACTTGTTAAATATTGAATCATTTTATTTCGGATAAACGTGAAATTATCTCCTTTTGGATATCTATATTGAAAATATGCTAGTTCTGGAATTCTACATATTTTAACATCGTGTAAAATAGTACGAATAAATAATTCATAATCATCAGCAACTGGTAAATATGGGTTATGACATTTTATTTTATGGTAGATGTCGTTTCTCCATGCGCGAACATGATTAGGTACACCCGTTATATAAGACAATGATTTATAATTAGGTGGGGCAGAAATACCAACATTGTGGTAAAATCCTTTTGCAAATTTTTTAACATATGCAGATTGCCCCCTTCCCCAATAATTATTATGATAGCAGATTGTCTTTTCTTCGTTGACAAAAGGTTCTGAACAGTCTGTATATACAAATCCAACATGTGGATATGTTTCTGTAATTTGATTTAACCATAGCGCTAGATATCCAGAAATTTCGTCGTCATGATCGACTTCTACTATCCATCTTCCACGAGCGAGACGAGCGGACAGTTCTTTCATTTCACCAATAAAGCCGTTATGAACAGGAGCTTTGAACACACGAATACGAGGATCTCTTTTTTGAAATTCAACCAGACGTTCATATGTTTGGAGATCTTTAGAATCATCCCAAATGATCCATTCCCAATTGTGAAATGATTGAGAAGTAATACTTGAGAAAGGTTTTAAGATTTTATCACCAGAATGAAAACTAGTTGTAAAAAATGATATTAAATTCTTATTGGCATTATGAAAATCAAATATACTCGACTGAGTATGACGTTGTATAAAAAATTTAGGATTAAACTTGTCTATGTCGTCAAAATGCATCCATTTTTTATTAATTTCAAAATAATCGTTTTGAAGTATTTTAAATTGTGAAATACTACCGAAACTACATATTAAAACAGGTTTATGTTCTCCACATAAACCATATATTTTCCGTTGACTATTATATTCTGAAATATGAAATTTTTTAAAATCATAAAATTGGTTTGGAGGTTTAAAATTTTCTATTTTATTCAATTGTGAGTCAGTATACAAAATGATGACAGGTAACTTCATTTTAATTAAAAAATATGGTTTTAAATTGAAATGCAGTTACATGTCTGTTCTGTCATCGTTTTGTATAACAACAAAAATCAATATTATTTAAATATGTAATAAATATAATTAAATGAATATTCACAATCCATTAGTGAGTGTCATTATACCAACTTACAATCGTTTTGAATATTTATTAGATGCTATAAAATCAATACAAAACCAAACATATTCAAATATTGAAATTATTGTTGTAAATGATTGTTCAACTCAATCGGAATATTATTCATTTGATTTTGAATCTTCAGTAAAAATATACCATTTGCCTGAAAATTCTAAAAAAATACTCGGTTACCCATCGGGTGGTTATGTTCGAAACTATGGTTGTAAAAAAGCTACTGGTAAATACATATCTTTTTTAGACGATGATGATATTTTTTTAAAAAATAAGATAACTGATCAGGTTGGCATGATGGAGTATATGGACTTTTCTTTTTGTTGTACTAATGGATATATTGGAAATGGTAAATACAAGGAAGGGGAATATTATGATAAATTTCTTGAACATAATCATGAGAATGTTTTAAAAAAGTTTCGACAAATAAATAGTGAACATTTAATTGTTCCCAAATATCCAAATATATTTACTAGAAAAATAATAGACATTCATAATTTAATTGTAACGTCTAGTGTTATAGTAAATAGAAAAGTGTTTTTTGAAATAGGAATGTTCAGAAATCTTCCAAATGGTACTGAAGATTATGATGCTTGGAAACGAATATTAAATAGATATAAATGTTATTATTTACCGTCTCCATATTTTTATTACAATAATTTTCACGGAGATGGACAAAACTACTAAAACTTAAAAATAACTATTAAGTTTTTTTAAAATTTTGGTGGGTTTCTTTTTAATAATTGAATGATAATTTTGTTTAGTTGTTTGAAAACGTTGAGAATATCCTGAAATTAAAAAAGTACCTTTTGTATATCCAATCGCTTCATTTTTGACATATATGTTTTGTTTATCATCCGACAAGAAGTAAATTCCGTTATCACAGTTTTCAAAATTATAAATAATATTTTCTATATCATCGCATAAATTGAAATCAGTTGTTAACACGAAGTAAGAAGTGTATTCGTTTTGATATATATCTTCTAGTGATTTTTGAAAAGATGAAAACACAGAAATTTTATTTAGTGGTGTTTGTAAACGACATAACTCACATAAAATATGATTTAAATAATCTGTTCGATTGGGATTGGAATGTATTACATATATTTTTGATACTTTATTCCAAAAGGGATTATAAACATATTTAGTAAAGTTTGTTTTGTCGCTATAGAAAGAAATATTTTGATATATTTGATTTGATTGTGGTAAACTCATATAATCATCTGGGAATTGTCCAAAATAAATAACAATTTCTTTATGACCGGGAACATATTTTAAATCGGTTGACGCAGTTAATGTAAATTTTTTTTGACGCGCGGTTTCATAAAAATATTTAATTTTAGTTTTTATATTTTCATGTAAGTCAATCTGGTAAAATTCTCTGACAGTAGCTATAGCATTACTTATATTTTTAATAAATATGTTTGCTAGAAAAATTTGAGAAAACATTTCAATTTTTTCAAAATGAGGTATAGATGAAATTTTAGAAATAGAAATATTTTTTAGTGCATCTTTATATAAACTTGATATAAGTTTGTATTGTTGTTGATAAAATAACCATTGTATTTGACGTTGTAACGGAAATTCCCAATATTTAAATTTATAGGATTTACTTTTTCTATTATTGTATACAACAACATTTCCAGCAAAGTTTTCATTGTTATTTCGATGTTGAATACGTGTATATTTTTCATGTTGAAATGCATTTATGTTTGTATGTATTAATAAATCCTTGTGTATTAATGGATGAATATGTTGATTTAAAAATATTTCATCTGAACCATATTCCCAATTAATTTGACTTTTAAACTTATTAAATTTAAGTGTAATTTTTTTCATTATTTTTTTTATCTTTTCAGTTTTTCTAAAACCAGTTAACCCTCCTGATAATTTTGACTTATGGTAGTAATGATCTCTAATAGTATGAACTGAATATTTTGTTTGTTTTATAAAATGAGAAATACACCATATATCTCTTTCATTAATTTCACTGTCACAATCACGAGCAAAATATAATTTAATTTTATTATTTACAATGGGTTTATGTCTATATATCATATTAACAACACCATTTTTGTGGGTGTAATGTACTTTTATATTTGGTTCGTTTGTTATTAATTTTTTGATAAACTTAGAATTGTGTTGTTTACCTACATAAATGTATATCAAAAACCTAGGAAAATATTTTTGAATAATTTTTATGTTTTCTCTTAAACCATAGTAATATTTTAGATCATTTCCGTAAATACAAAAAGAAAAAACATTATATTCATCTGATAAATAGTTCATTTTATAATTTTTGTTACATTTTTAAATGTTTATTTAAAAATGAAATTTAAAAATGTGATGAATATAAAATAAATGTCAGAAACAAGTTTTAAATCAAAAGTTGAACAGTCATTAAATAATGTATTTGTGGATTATATTCAACAAATATCTTTGAGATACAATATATCTTATGACGAACTTCTTAACTTATGGAATAGCAAAGAAAACAAAAATCATTTAGGTGACAAAGATGAAAATAAAGATGAAAATAAAGATGAAAATAAAGATGAAAATAAAGATGAAAATAAAGATGAAAATAAAGATGAAAATAAAGATGAAAATAAAGATGAAAATAAAGATGAAATAGATCCGGAGAAAATTTTAAAAGCTAATAAAGCAGAATTAGTAGCAATGTGTAAGAAAAAAGGAGTAAAATATAGTGGAACTAAAAATCAATTAATTTCCAGATTAGTATCTAAACCTATTAAAAAAATAACAAAAAAGAAAAAAAAAGAATTAAAAACACCACCAGTTATTAAAAAAATTAATGCAAGTATACCTGCTATACAAATTAGAAAAAATAAATTTGGTAATTACGAACATGTTGATACGAGTTTTATTTTTAACAAACATACTAAAAAGGTAATTGGAATGCAACATTCAGATGGTCAAATTATTGAATTAACTCATAGTGATATTGATTTATGTAATAAATATAAATTTTCATATAATTTACCTGAGAATTTAAATAAAAAGTCTACTTTAGATGATATTCAAATTGATGATTTAGACTCTGACGAAGAAAATGATACAAGTGTAAATGGTGAAAAAGAAAACAAAGAAGAAGAAGAAGAAGAAGAAGACGAAGACGAAGAAGTAGTAGTAGATCTAGAAGAATTTTACGATGATTAAAATTAAATGTAAATACATTTAATTTTTAAGTATATTTTAATTAATTTTCCATTTCATAATGTAGATTTAATTTATTTGCCATTCGACTGATATTACAAATTTGTGGTAGATTATCTATAATAGATGTTTGTACCCCATCTAGTCCATCATCACCATAACTAAATTGAATAATATCCCCTTTTGCATTTCGAACTGTATGGTCATATTTAATTTGTACATCTTCACCTAACTTGACCATTCTACGTTGTATATAACCACTTTGTGCTGTTTTCATAGCTGTATCGGTAAGTCCTTCTCTACCTGTTAAGGCGTGAAACCAAAATTCTTTTGGATTTAAACCATGAATAAATGAATTAGATATGAAACCTTTTGATTCATATTCTTGTTCTTTTGATTCTATTTTAAAAGGATAATGAGGCAATGTTCTTGTCGATTGATTTAAAGTAGGTTTAATTCTACCTCCTGAAAAATTTTGTTGTCCTAACAATCCAGTGATTTGTGCAATATTAAAATAATCCCCCTTACTACCAGCTGTTACAGTTGAAATAAAACCATTTTTTTTATCTAGAGCTTCTTTCGCAAGTTTCATACCATTATCCCTAGCTTTTGACAATGCACCATTAATTTTTGCTTCTCTTATTTTTGGGTGATTGGTAGTGTCTTCTACACCTTTGGCTTCTATAAAACATCTTGAAATGACAGATTGTATTTCCCGGGTTTTAGTAGCAATACAATCTGAAATTCCTATACTAAATCCATGATATAATAACCATTCATTTGCTAAAAATTGAACATTATTTACAAATGAAATAGCAGCCTCCTCGTCATATTCTTTATGAAATAAGTTCGTAATAGACGAGTGCCCAGATCCTAAATTCTTTTTATTAATAACACCTGAATATAATACACCTTTGTATATTTTAACAGTATCTTCCGTATCGTCGGCTTTGTTTTTATTTTCATAAATAAAATCATCTGGTAATAATAGTGAAAAAAGACCTTTTCCACAAAGAGGACTTTCTTTTATATTTTTTTCAGCGAATATTTGTCGTATTTTTTCTATTTTTTGTAAAATAAAATCGGGGCTAAAATCTTTACCTTTTGAAGAAATTTGATAAAAATTTGACAGAGGAATTTCGTCATATCCCCTTGTCATTAAAAACGCGCCTAACAGCGAATCTTGTACGATTGCAATACTAGGTTTACTTGATTGAGCTGAAATCATGTTGTATTTAGAACATGATAAAAAACGTAGTTCGGTTTCACTTTCTTGATTAGAAGGAGCGTGTATGTTCATTTCATCCCCATCAAAATCAGCATTAAATGTTTTGGTAATTGCTAAATTCATTCTTATTGTTTTTCCTGGAATGATTTTAATGCGTTGAGCCAACATACTGCCTTTGTGAAGAGTCGGTTGACGATTTAATAGAACAATATCATTATCTTGAAGATGTCTTTCAACAATATCTCCGTATTGTAGTTTAAAATT
>Ga0307488_10002205_pt1 | contig 16438 bp, 9 predicted proteins | sample SB02metaG_FD_202248 | JGI IMG/M metagenome (GOLD analysis project Ga0307488, IMG submission 202248) | Sea-ice brine microbial communities from Beaufort Sea near Barrow, Alaska, United States - SB 0.2 | ecosystem: Environmental > Aquatic > Marine > Coastal | place: USA: Alaska | collected 2017-05-06 | reverse complement strand
CTGTTAAAGTTATCAAAGAACCAGTCATCACTGTTTATAAGTATGAGCGTGGCGCTGACGTAACTGAAACTGCACTAACTGACACCGAGATTTCTCTTGTTGTTGATACTGCGAACGCATTTAAGTTCGTTGTAGATGACATTGAAACTTCTATGTCTCACGTAAACTTCAAAGAAGTTGCTGCTTCATCTGCTGCTTACGCTCTGCGTGACGCATTTGATGCCGGTGTAATTGCTGCTGGCTTTGCCGGTCTATCTGCTTCAGCCCCTAACCACGTTTTAGGTGCTGATGATGATACTACTGGTACTGTAGTAGGAACATATGACGAAGCTAGTAAGTCTATCAACTTGCTTATCAATGACCCACTCGACGTACTTGCTCACATGGCTAAGCTGCTTGATGAGCAGAATGTACCTGAAGAAGGCCGTTGGGTAGTTGCACCACCTAGCTTCTACGAGCAGTTGTCTAAGTCAGGTTCTAAGCTTTTGTCTGTTGACTTCAATGCCGGTCAAGGCTCCATTCGTAACGGTCTCGTTACTTCTGGTAAGCTACGTGGCTTCAGCATGTACAAGTCTAACAACATTGAGGCAACCGCTGCTGCTGACGGTAAGCTTCTTGCCGGTCACATGTCAGCTATCTGTACTGCACAGACTATCACTAGCACTGAGGTCATTCGCGACCCAGATAGCTTTGGTGACATCTGCCGTGGTTTGCACGTATACGGTGTTAAGGTTTTACGACCTGAAGCTCTCGTTGGCGCATTCTACAGCTTAGCAGTTGGCGCATAAGTAGTAGTAACAATTAAGTGCGGGGGCTGTAAAAGGCCCCCAATCTTTTAACAAATTCAAAGGCTAAATAACCTATGGCAACAACTTACCTAGACTTAACCAACGAGCTTCTCCGAGAGCTGAACGAAGTACCGCTTGAATCAGGCAACTTCTCTACAGCTATTGGCGTACAGGCGCACGTTAAAGATTCTCTGAACAAAGCATACTTTGATATTATTAATCAAGAACCTCAGTGGCCTTTTTTATCTGCCGGTGAAAGCGGTGAAGTTGACCCTATGTACGGAAACGTATACGTAGAGACAGTTGCAGGACAGCGTTATTATGAGCTAAAAGCTTCTAGTGATTCCCTCGTTACCGATTACGGTTCAGTTGATTGGGATAACTTCTATATTACTACAGTAGGCGTAACAGACGAAACTGCACCTTTTACAGGTACTAACTTACGCTTTACAACCACCCAAGAGTGGAAAAGCTTTCGTCGCATCGGAGAAAACTTAGACGATGCAGACACACAATCATACGGCTCACCTGACCGAGTTATACGTAGCCCAGACGCACGTAAGTTCGGCCTAAGCCCAATCCCAGATAAAGTATACCGTGTATGGTTCTATGCTTACAACCTCCCTACAAAGCTTGTAAGCTTCGGTGACGAGATTGTATTCCCAGAGATGTACTCTGTTGTATTGTTAGCTCGTGCTCGATACTACATCTGGCAGTTTAAAGACAACCCACAAGCAGCAGCATTCGCACTAGATGATTACAAGAAAGGACTCGACAGTATGCGCTCTAACCTTATTGAGCCTACTCCCTTCTACATGACTGATGACAGAATGAGATTCGTATAATATGGCAGCTTCCCAACCGTTTGGTTTCTCATGTAAAGGTGGTTTAAACACCAACATCAGTGAGATTGAAATGCTCAAGCAGCCCGGTATCGCCACAGAGTTGATGAACTTTGAGGTTGACCCCGATGGCGGCTATCGTCGTATCAACGGCTTTACAGACTTTGGTGGCGGCAGCGCCGCAAGACCTAACAGCACTGCTGCTGTTTTAGGCATTAAGACTTATGCAGACGGAGTAATCGTTTGCAGCGGAACAAACATCTACTTCAGCAATGACGGCGCAACTTGGTTACAAATTAATAGAAGTGGAGTACACGGTAGCGGCGATGATTTTTCAACATTTTCAGGTCGTTCAGCTCTTGCACGTACAGCCCAAGGCCAGTCTTCTATTTCTATTTTTGAAGGAAGTAAGTCTATATACGGCGAAGTAGTTATATGCGACGGAGCTAACAAGCCTTATTACTTTTACATGACAGGCGCAGGTGCTTTAAACACTCGTACATTCTTTGCTGATGAGATTACAGTCTCAAACACTGATGCTCCGTCAATAGGTACAATACATAATAACTTCTTAGTAGTCTCAGGCGTAGCCGCAAAGCCAAACACAGTTAGCAACAGTCACCTCTTAGAAGTAGATAACTTTTCAGGTACAGGCGCTAATCAAGTAGTTCTTTCTGATAAAGTAGTAGGACTTAAAAGCTTCCGAGGCGATTGCATTATCTTCTGTCAAAACAGCATCCATAAGTTTGTAAACATGGAAGACAAAGCAAACGCAGCTATTGTTCCTATCACTAAGAACGTAGGTTGCTTAGACGGCAATAGTATTCAAGAGATTGGCGGCGACTTAGTGTTCCTAAGCCCAGATGGTATCCGAACACTAGCAGGCACAGCACGTATTGGCGATGTTGAGTTGACTTCTGTAAGTAGAAACATCCAACGTGTTATAAGTGAAATTACACGCAGCATTAATACGTTTACCATTACAAGTGTTGTACTTCGCTCAAAGTCTCAGTATCGTTTATACTACAACAACTCAAGCAATGGCCCCGCAGTATCTAAAGGCATTATCGGAACATTCACAGGCCAAGGCTTTGAGTGGTCAGAGTGTCAAGGCATTGAAGCTCCTGCAATCGACAATGGCTTTCTACACACAGGTGTTGAGCAGATTGTACACGGCGATGGCGATGGATATATTTACAATCACGATACCGGTAACGCTTTCATCCACGCAGGCTCAGCAGCTAACGTAAATGCAAGATACCAGACACCTTACTTAGACTTTGGTGATATGGGAACTAGAAAAACTTTACAGTATGCTAAGCTTTCTATGACTCCCGACAAGTTTGCAACGGGCTTTGCCCAACCTAAACTACAGGTTCTTTTTGACTTTGAAGATACAAACATTCAACAGCCTCCAATTTATCAACTTCCTATCGTTCGCTCAGCGGCGGAGTTTGGTCTTAGCTTGTTTAACGCTTCTTATTTTGGCTCAGCAGACAACCCACTTATACGACAAACAATTCAAGGTAGCTTCTACTCTAGTAATTTCAAGGTTAGCAGCGAAGACCAACTTTCACCGTATACCATCAACGGTTTATACTTAAACTACGTCCCCGCAGGCAGGAGATAGACAATGGCAGGAACAAGCTATACACGACAAAGTACAATTGCAGATGGTAACATCATCTCTGCGTCTCTTTTTAATAATGAATTTAATCAGATTCTTAATGCTTTTGCATACGCAAGCACAGGTACTACAGGACATCAACACGATGGTGGTGCAGGAGAAGGCGGTAACATCGCTAAGATTGGCGACCAAGACTTTCTAAATAAAATTGAAGTCAGCGCAACGAACAATCGCATTGAGTTTTATGCTGAAGTAGGTGGCTCCCCAGTAGAGCAAGTACGCATTCAAGACGGAGCCATTGTTCCTGTAACTGATAGCGACGTAGACCTCGGTACAACTTCTGTACGTTTTAAAGACGCTTTTGTAGACAGCGCAACTGTAACAGGCGCAGTAAGCGCAACAACTGTTACAAGCTCTGGAACCACAAACATTGTAACTGGTGTGGTTACAGGCGACCTTACGCTTACTGGTGCTGATTACAATATAGTTTTTGATGCAAGCGCAAGTGAGTTAAAGTTTAATGATAACGCTGAACTTTTAATAGGTACAGGCAACGACCTTAAAATTTATCACGACGGAAGCAATACCCGTATTAGAGAGCAAGGGGTAGGAGGTTTGTACATAACCGCAGACAGCTTTACGTCTTTTGGAAGCTCTAACGGCGCACAAAGCTTAATAGTTAATGCGTCTCTTGGTACGCAATTTCTCGCGCTGGGCAATTCAAAAATGATTGTTTCTAATAGCGGCGTAAGCATTCCAGACAGCGTTAAGTTAAACTTCGGTGCTGATGACGACTTACAAATTTATCACGACGGAAATGATTCACGAATCACAGACACCGGCACAGGTAATTTATATATAGTTGGCTCTAGCAATATTAAACTACTTTCTGCTCAAACTGAGTATGCTTCGTTTGGAACTGCCGTGGAGCTGAGATATAACAACTCCAAGAAGTTTGAAACAACCTCTTCAGGCGTAGCTATTTCAGGTAATGCTGCTATTACTGGTGCAGCAACTGCACAAGTATTTAGTGCTAATGCCAATATTGACACCCCTACCCTTGAAGTAACTACACTTAAAGCTCGTGATGGTTCAGCCGCAGGTTCTATTGCAAACTCCACAGGCGTTGTAACCCTTGGTAGTGCTATACTTACCACTGCTGATATTAACGGCGGTTCAGCGGATAACGTAGTAATCGGTGGCTCTACAGCCGCAGCGGGTACGTTTACCACTATTAACGGCACTACTTCTACTGTAACAACTTCAAACGCTACAACAGTTGATACAACTAATCTTGAAGTTACAAACCTCAAAGCTAAAGATGGTACTGCCGCAGGCTCTATTGCAGACTCTACAGGTGTTGTAACTCTTGCAAGCTCCGTACTGACTACTGCTGACATTAATGGTGGTACAGCAGACAACGTAGTAATTGGCGGCTCGACAGCAGCAGCAGGTACATTTACAACCGGAACAATTGCTACAGCAGACATTAACGGTGGCGCAATTGACGGTACAGTTATTGGTGGCTCTACAGCAGCAGCGGGTAACTTTACTACTCTTGGGGCTACTGGTCTTATTAGCGGCGGCGACCTTGCACTGACTGATTCAACTCCTAAAATCCAGTTTAACGACACTGACGGAACAAACCAAAAAACTGAGCAAGCACAGGCTGGCGGTTCTTTTGTAACTACAGTTAGAAACGACACTAACCATGGTGTAATTGACTTTAAATCTAACAACGGAACAAACAGCCTGCTTAGATTCCGAGTAGCTGCTGACGGCGATTTTAACTTCTATGAAAATAATGGCAGCACTGTTGGTGTTAAGTGGGATGCGCCTAACGGACGTTTAGGTATTGGCACAACAACTCCTAGTACTACTCTTGATGTTGTAGGTAAAATTGAAACATCTGAGGGAATTTACTTAGGCGGCACAGGAGGAGCACACCTTCTTGACTATTACGAAGAAGGCACTTGGACACCAGTTTTTAGGGACGAAGAAACAGGCGGTAATGTGGCCACAGGGCAAGCGTTCAATGGAAGTTACACGAGAATCGGAAATGCATGCACTTTGCATATGCGGATTATCAATCTAGACCCTGACACTGATGTGACCGGCACAAACAACGTCTATATCACTGGTTTGCCATTTGCTGCCTCTGATGAAAATAGCAGCTATCGCTACATGGGTTCTATGGAAAGTACTCGTATTTCCTACAGTGGTTCTATACAGCCAAGAATCACAGAAAACACCAACTATATGGTAATTAGCAAAACCAATCAAACTGGTTCGACTACCGCTTTGCAATGGGACGATATTTCAGACATTTATTCTGACATGTATGTTTCAATAACTTACACAGTATAAGAAATTAACTTAACCATACGCCCAGTGGATGCTGGGCATAGACAGGAATATATATAATGGCATTAGAAAAAGTAATTACAGAAGATAAGATTGAAATTGTTGGCAAGTTTAAGGCCGTACAGGTACGCACCAAGACAGCAATCACTGATGATGGCGTTGAAATCTCTTCAGGCTACAGCCGCAAAGTAATTTCAGCGGGTGACGACTATAGCGGTGAGTCAACTGAAGTACAGGGTATCTGTGCAACAGTACATACAAGCGAAGTGGTTGCAGCTTACGCAGCTTACCTTGAAACTTTAGAAGACTAAGGAGTAATCCATGACCGTTGAAGAAGGCAAAGAAGTAGTAGACATTGCAGCAGCATCCACAGGTGTTATGGCCTTAGCAGCTTGGCTTCCGCCTATTGCTTCTGTCTTCACTATTGTATGGTTAGGGATTAGAATTTACGAATCTGAAACAGTTCAAGGTTTAGTAAAAGGGAAAAATAAATGAGTAGAGCGAGTAAGTATTTACGCAAAAAGTTAGCTGAAGGTGGTCAAATACCTGACCTTGGTGCAAAGCTAGGAAAATTAAAAAATCCATCTAAGCTAGACCCAAACATTCCACAGAACACTGGAATTGCTGGTGGCCTTCTGGCTCAACAACGTTCGGAAGAAGATAAAGCTAAGCAAGCTGAGTCACTCCAAAACAAAGCAGCAATTTTTCAAAAAGGTATGGCAACTTTTAAAGCTCAGAATCCTGAAGCAGTCTCTACGCCAATACCTCAGCAAAAACAAATTCTTCCAAAAGGTGACGCGCAGCAACTGCAACAACTTCAACAAAGAAAAACTTCTAACTCTAACATGGCAGCTCAAAACACGCCAGAAAAAATTAGGGAAAGAATGGGCGCAACTAAAGAGCAGTATGAAGAGTTAATGAACGTACAGCAAAATGCTGATAAGGTGATGAAAGGCACAGAGTATCAGAACTTATTAAAAGCTAATCAAGAAGCGCAGGGCAAAGACCCTCAAGTTCTAGCAAGGCTGGAAGAAATTAACAAAGGTTTTAAAGCAGAGCAAGACGCTATTACTTCTAAATTTAGTCCTCCTGAAGCTCAGCGTCCAGACGACGGTATGCCACCGTGGATGACAAACAAACAAAAAGCAGCACTGAAGCAAGTCAACACAGAAAATCAAGCTACAATGGAGTCTCCTGAATACCAAGAAGCTTTACAGAAATTTGAAGCTTCTAAAGGCCAAGACTCAGAAGCTAAAGCGTTGCTAGAAAAACTAAGCGGCGAAATGACGGCAAAACAAAACGCTGTTGCGCCACAGCCTCGATTTACAAAAGAATCTTTGATGGGCAGTCAAGGCCAACAACTACAAGGCGCTGCTCCACAGCGCATGGCTGCATCGGCAGTAAGTCCTGCTACTAGGCCACCAAAACCAAATTCTGCTGATTACCCGCTCGGCGCAAGAGACCCCGGCTACAGTGCTGCGATGGCCGAACACAACACTTGGACTCCGCCTGAAGACACTTCTACTCCTACTACTCCTACTACTCCTACTCCAGTGGCTAATGACGAAGGAATAAAGGATACAGACTCAGCACCTACAATCCCTTCTTATGACCCAGATGATTTTGAAAACGCAGTAGACTTTAAACCTACCGGAACTGCAATGCCTTCTTATCAAGGGCCGTTTGGAAGCCCCGGTGAAGGCGCCCAATCAATAAGAGGTTTTACAGATTACTTTGACATGGACGGCGATGGTAAAGTAAGTATAGTGGAAAGAGACCATCAAAGAAGTATTATTAATGGAACACAGATTGACCACGAAGCTCCTTTACAGTTTAAAGACACCGCAGGTAAGCCAGACAGAACTCAAGGACAGTTTAAAAATCTGTCCGACGAAGAATTTGAAGCTGCCTTTGACGACTGGACAGTTAGAAACGACGAATATCAAAGGAAACAAGAAGAAACGTATGACTTTGTCAGAACTTGGCATAACAGGGGCGGAGCAGAAGAAGGAAACACAAACAACCAAACAGACAATCCTGTTGACGGCGGAAGTAGTGATAATAATAATGCTGGTGGTGATGATGATAATACTGGCGGTGGTAATAACAACAATAGCGAGAATGATGATATGTCGAATCCTGAGCAAGCAGAAGGAAAGGTTGATACAACTGAAGTAGATACAACTACAAAAAAAGACTCTAGTGGCGCTCCTATAGGCATAGAGCAAACTGGCCCGACAGTTACTGCTCCTACTGTGGGGGTTGAGAAGGTTATTGGCGACAAGCCTAAAGTTAGTGACTTTTCTGGCCCCGGTGGTGGTAAAGCATTTGAAATGGCTACTGAAAAATACAACGCAAAACTTGCCGAAACAACGTCATCCGACGCTCAGATTGAAGCACTCGATGACGCTGTAGCAATAGAGCGAACAGAAGACGACAAGGTTTCACCTACAGAGATTGTTGCGGCTCAAATGGGAGAAAAGCCTGTTGAGCCTAAGGCTTCTGACTTTATGAAACCGGGCGGTGGTGGTGTAGATTCCATAGCTTATGGCACTGCATTACAGCAGTATGAAAAAAATATGGCGACGTGGTCATCAGGTAACGCTGTATCTGCTCCTACAGAAAGCACAGCCGCTGAAATGACGGCTTCTACAATAGGCCAAGAGCTTCCTACTAAACCTATAAGTACGGACTTCGGAGCAGATGAAGAAGGCCGAAGAAAATACCAAGCGGCTCGTGAATCATATACCGTTCAAATTGAAGAGTTACGAGGTGAAGAGCGTCCAAGATTTAAAGACTTTGACGGAAACCGAGAAGCTTATAACCAAGCTTTAAGAGATTTCCAAGAAGCCCCGCTTCCAGTTACTGAAGAAGTTAAAGCAGCTCAAGGAGAAGTAAGCGAAAAAGCTACAGCAGCAGTAGACGACGCTGAGCTTACACAAAAAGCCGAAGCTGCTAAAAGAAACACGGATGCTGAAGAGGCTGCACTAGCTGAAGACGAAATAGTTTTTGATGTTAATAAAGACTCTTACGTAAGCAAAGTGACTGGCAAAGTAGCTACCGTAGAACAAACAACAGCAGCCGAAGCTAAAGAACGTGAAGCTATTGTAGGCGAGCCTGCCACCGGCGAAGCTGCTGAAATTATGAGCATGTATGACTATAATCAATCTCAGAAACGTGCAATACAAGGTGCAGACGCTAAAAAAGCAGCAGTTAAAAAACTTAAAGCTGCTGGTTTATCAGACGAAACAATTGCTCAGCGTCTTGCTGACGAGCCTAATCTTATTGCAGATGAAATGGAAGACCTTCCTGAAGATGTACGTACTACACTTTCAGGTCTTCCGAAAGAAGCATTGATTGATGTACAGATGGAATCTCTTATGTCTGGCATGGAAGACGGTGAAGTTCCTGCATGGGCTAGACCAGCTCTTGCTAAAGTTGAAGCTAACTTAGCTAAACGAGGAATGACTGCTTCTAGTGTTGGGCGTGATGCTTTGTTTAATGCTATTATTCAAAGTGCTATTCCAATGGCTCAGGCAAACGCTTCTGCTATTCAAGGTGCTACAGCTCAAGACAAACAGATTGCCGCAGACTTCTTAGCTAAAAATGCAGGCTTTGAGCAGCAGATGAATTTAGCTAACCTGTCTAATGACCAGCAAATGCGACTAGCTAACTTAAGTGCTAAGAACCAAGCAGCTTCTGAAAATCTTAGCAACGCTCAACAAACAGAACTAGCTAACCTTAACGCTACGCTTCAAACTAACTTACTTCAAGGTAAGATTGCAGCAGACATGGGCGTTGCTCAGCTAAACGCTGACCAGCAAAGAGCAGTTGTAAATGCACAAACTAATGCCGGTATGGATATGGCTAAGTTTAATGCAGAGCAACAAGTTGAATTAACTAACAGCAAATTCATGCAAACAATGGTATCTAATAAGTTTAACGCTGACCAACAAGCAGCTATGCAAAATGCAACCGCTATGGCTTCTATGGATATGGCGAACCTTGACAAGAATACTAAGCTTGCAGTTACAAACGCACAAGCTTTCTTGCAGATGGACATGGCTAACTTGAGCAATGAACAGCAAGCAACAGTTCTTACAGCACAACAGCGACAGCAGGCTTTGTTAAGTAATCAGTCAGCCGAAAACGCAGCAAAACAGTTTAACGCAGCTAACCAACAACAAGCTGACCAGTTTATGCAAAACTTGGGCGTACAGGTTGAGCAGTATAATGCGACAGCTAACTCAGCTAGAGACCAGTTCAACACTACTGAAAAGAACCGTATTGCAGCTTTAAACGCAGGCAACGAGTTACAGGCTCAGCAGTTTGAAGCTCAGCTTGATACAGATATTGCAAAGTTCAACGAACAACAAGACTTTCAGCGTGACCAGTGGAACGCTTCAAACGCACAAGCAGTTGAGCAGTCTAACGTTCAATGGCGCAGACAAGCTAATCTGGCTGACACAGCAGCTCAGAACGCAGCAAACCAACAGAATGCTCAGATAAGTTATAATCTAACCTCTCAAGAACTTACTCAGGTCTGGCAGCAGATGCGTGATGAAGCTGCTTATATTCGCCAGAGTTTTGAAAACGAAGAGCAGCGTAAAGCTCAGCTACTCGCTACAGCTATTGGTAATGAAAAATTAGCCGAGAAATTTGATAAAGGTTCGAATCAAGCAGCTTGGCTTTCGGAAATTTCAAACGCAATTAATTAATAATTAAGGGTAATAAAAATGGGTATTTTTAGTAAAGCGTGGAAAAGCGTTAAAAAAGGCTTTAAGGGTGCATTTAAAGGCATCAGCAAAGGCATCAAGTCAGCTTTTAAAAAGTTTGGCAAGTTCATGGGCAAGATTGGTATTGTAGGCCAGCTCGCAATGACGTTTATCTTGCCGGGGGTAGGAGGTGCTTTAATGGGCAAGCTTGGGGCAGGGGTTGGTAAGCTTACAGGTGCGCTGGCTAAAGGCGGTAAGATTGCTCAAGCCGCCGGTAAAGTTCTTGAAGCCGGTGCAAGCTTTGCAAAAGCAGGACACTCAGCTTTTAAAACAGTAACGGAAGGCATCGGTAATTTCATAGGCGAGTTTTCTAAAACTGCGCTAAAGAAAATTCCCGGTATGACAAAACTTGCACCTAGCCTTACTTCAGCTAGTGACACTTTTTTTACTAAAGCTAATGTAATGGTAGACGGAAAGATGGTTAGCAAAAGTGCTTGGAGCGCAGTGCAGGATAGTGTAGTAGCTAACGCTAGTAATGTTACTGCTAATTTTCAAGCAGGACTACAAAACCTTGGCGGTGCAGGTAAAGTGTTTACAGCTTCAGGCGCTAATGCGGTTGCAGCATCTAAAGCTATTGTAGGCGCTGGTGGTGCTAATATACCCGGTGCTACGGCTGAATCTTCAAGTCTGTTGGGCGACCCAAGCGCAGTCAACTCAACAGCTCCTTCTGGAGTAATGAACATAGGAGATATAAAAGGAGCTGTAACTAATGTAAATACTGACAAAGGTTTCTTTGAGTCCTTTGGCAGCGGTGCTGGTGGAAGCACTACTACCCCTACTAAAGTATTTACTAAAGCAGGTTATGACGCATCAGGAATGAGAATTTCTAATAAAAGCTTACTATCTAAAGCAGGCGACTTTGTTACAGGCTTGCCCGGAGAAGCTGTAGACTATGCAAAAGAAGAGTACACTAAGTTCCTTGATGGTCGTTCACTTGGTAGAGCAGTAGCTGAAGAAACCGGCGATAAGGCTGTTGACATGGTTACAGACACACTTGAGCGAGATGTCAAAACCCGCCTGTCTCAAGAGGTAGGAATTGTAGAAGTTCCAGAAGCTCCACAAAGTTACGGAACTTATGTAGCAGGCTACGAAGCCGCAGGCATACAAGATTATGGCTCTCCGCAAATCAATGACCGGGCAATGCAAATGTCTCTTAACCCTCAAGCGTTTTTACAACAGAACCCTTACGGTCATGGCGCTAATATTTATCAACAACAAATGAATGTCAAGTATGGAGGTACAGCATAATGGCTAAGGAAGCAACCGTAACGCCTGAAATTTATCGGGCAGAACAATCAAAAATGAATAGGGCTATTCCGGGTCAGTCGCTTACTAACGACCCGGCTAATCCAGCCCCTTATGAGCAAGCTCCTAAGTTTACAAATGTTCACGAAGCTAATGAATACTTCTGGGATTACATGACTGATGAAGAAATTTATCCAAAGCTAATGACCGCTTTAAGTAACGGCGTACCTGTAATGAAAATTGTTCAGGTAGTGTTGTTTAATGAGTTTCAGAAAGGACTTGTAAATCCTGATTTAATGTTAATGCTTGCAGAGCCTTTAGCTTATATGCTTATTGCACTTGCTGAACGTTTAGATATTGACATTGAAATTGATGGTGAAGGTGACGAGGAAGAAGGTGTCTTCGGTGTTCAGATGGAAGAAACTAAACTAGCAGAACTTCAAGCTAAAGCAAGCGGCGGAGGCTTTGCTGGGAACGGTGTGGTTACTGACGCAATGGCTGTTGAAATGGATGCGCTTCCTAAAATAGATAGTTTGTTATCAGCCCCTACCGAAGAAGAAGCTCCGGCAGAACCTGAAGCCCCTCAACAACCAAGCCTAATGGCTTCACCAGAAGGACAATAAATAATGAGTTCAACAGCATATGGCGAAAAGTTACTAGCAGACGTTCGAACTAGAAATGAAAAAATAAGCAGGCAGCGAGATAAGGAAGCTAAAAAAGACCAGTGGAAAGCGTTAGGAGTGAAAGCAGCTATAGGTCTTGCTGAAAACGTACTAACCTCTAAACACGAAAGCTTTATAAACCAAGAAGCAGCCTTTGCCCGTAAGTCAGGATTAAACGATACTATTGAAAACGCAGGCGTAATGCTTAATCATCTTGAAGGCATTAAAGATTATGCGGGTGGTAAAAAAGGTTATTTAATGGATAACTTTTTAACGCAACAAGTTAAAGATACTATGGGACAAAAGTATGCTCCGGGAACTTATAGTGAAACTCAGTTTAATACAATGGCTCGTAGCATAGCCGATTCATATTATGATGATTTTGAAAAATCTTTTGATGCAGAAGCTGATGCAACTAAAACGTTTTTTCAAAATAACGATGCTGAAATGTATAAAAGCAATCGAGCAAAACTAGCAGGAGACAAAACACTGGGAGGAGGAATGAACAGCTTTATTAAAAATCTTCCAATTCTGTCCTCTTTCACAGGTGACATGAGTAAAGATTCTATTAGAGCAAATCAAGATGCTTTCCGACTTGCAGCTATTGGTAGTAAAGATGTGGAAGGAAGCCGAGAAAAAAGTTTAAAAGGCTATCAAGAAGTTCTTGCTAAAACAAAAAGCACAGCACTTGCTGATTTTGTTACTCAGCAAATTACAGATACAGAAGGCGCACAAAAATCTTTAGGTCAGCCAGCACTTGTATATACTAACGAAACTATTCAGAGAGATGTTTTCGACAGTATAACCGGTGAGGTAACTGGGTCAGAAACTATTATACAGCAAACAGGTGTAAGCTCTGTTACTGGAGCGGTAGAAAGTTTTGAAGAAATAAACGCAAATGGTGCTGTTTCTACACGAGCTAACACGCCTCCTCCTACACACTTAGAAAACATAGCTGCTGTAATAAGTGCTGATAAAACAACAGAAGGTTCGGTATTTTTGTCAGGCCGCCCACCTTTAGAAGTTAAACTTCTTAATGATAGACGCAAACAACTTATAAATAAAGGCGGCTATGCTTCTTTAAAAGGAGACTCGCTTACAACTTTTAACCAAAACCAAGACGATGTTTTAGCAGCCCAGATTGTGTTAGGCGGGATAAATGCAAGAGATGAGCAAATTGGTTCTCGTTCAGTTGGTAATAAAATTGCTTTTCAGCTTCAGTTGATGGACGCAAACCTCCCGATTGAACAAAGAATGAATACTAAAGTAGGTAAAGGAAATATTTTTAATACTTTAAAAGCTTACTCGGACATGCGAAATCAAAAAGGTACAACTGTTCAGGTTCCTCCAGAAAGTTTAGCAGCCGTGAATGATTTCTTTGAACGAAATTTAGATTCAGCATATGCTGAGTTTTTAGAAATGAACCCGCCTGAAAGAGCAGCTCTTATTAAAAGTATGAATAAAGATGGGTATAATGATTTTGTAAAAGTAAAAAAAGACAAGACGACTGAAGCAATGTTTCCTCTGTTTAAAGGGTTTAAAATTAAAATGCTTGAATCTGTAGACGCTAACTCTGCTACTCTTTTAGACTATACAATATCTCCTGACATCGAAGTTAAACCCGACACTACAGTTATTCTAAATCCTGAAAAAGACCCTAATAAAGTTGTAGCAAGTTCTTCTTTTGATATGAGCACTTTGCCTGTTCCTCCTCAAAGAAAACAAGGAACTCTTTTAGCTAGTGCTCAAAAGAAACAGTATAGCAAAATAATGCGACTAGATAAAACAATTAAAAATGATACTGAAACATTAGGAAAATTTAAAAGTAACTCAAACATAACTCCAGCTCAAAGTTCTATTGTAGAAACTAGACTAAAAAGAAATACAGCTCTTCTTAACAAACTTTATACGTCATATACAACTGAGTATGCCCCGGCTGAACTTTAATTAAAGGATATTAACAAATGGCAATAGAAATTATCAATGGTAAAGTTGTAAGAAGCGGCGAAGATGAAACAGTTTACTCGCCAGAACAGCTACTTAAAACTAACACTTCTATTCACGAAGGCACTTCTATTACGGAGTATGTAACTAATCCTTTGGTTGTGCAAAAGTTTGAAAACTTAATGGATTATATGGGGGAAAAATCTGGGTTAGCAGATGCTTTTATAGACCCTGCCGGACTTGTAGGTTCTGACGATATTGCTGAAACAATGCGTGACTTTGAGAATAGACTAGGTACAAAAATCTCAGCAATTAAAAATCTCAAAGATGCTCCACAGGATGTTAAAGAAGATTTAAACTATCTTCTTCAAACTTGGGAGAAAGCTTCTCCGCAGGGCGCAGGCGAGTGGGCAGAGTCTATTTACGAAAATGCTGCTGATATGCTTATAAACCCTGAAACTTTTGCGACCGTAGCTTCTGCTCTGGTAACGGCTCCGGGCGGTGGTGTAGGTGGTATTGCTACTAAGACAGCCGCAGCAGCAGCTAAAACAAGAGCAACTAAAAAACTTTATGATATGCTACAGCTAGGACGAGCAGCGACTGAAAAAAATCCATACAAAGCTGTTGCTGCTATTACTGCTGTTCATGGAGGTACTGATGATTTATTGCGCCAAGACCTTGAAATAACAACAGGCGCTAGAGAAGAAATAGATTTAGGCCAAGCTGCACTTACAGCCGGTGTTAGCGGCGTAATCGGCGCAGGTATTGTTGGAGGCGGTGCTTATCTTTCAAAAGGCTACAAGGCTTTACGTAGAGAGACAGACCTTCCTGCTTCTGCTAAAACTCCAGATACAGATGATGAAAGATATGAAGAAGTTAAACAGCTTGATTTATTTGATGAAGATACAGATGAAAAAATCTTAGCTGCTTTAGATGCGCCCCGACTATCTGACGATGCTGAAGTTGGTACGCAAGGAACTTTATTTGATATTGATGATGCTGATGAGCCTGTTGTTGTAGAGGTTAATAAGTTTGTGTCTGGTTTAGGTGGCGGAGAACAGACAACAAAAAAAGTTCTTAGTCAAATACGTGCTGCTGCAAACAACGAAACTACAGGAAAAGGCAAGCGCTCAGCGATACGTCAAGTTCTGTATAAAACTGCTGCAAACCTAACTTCTGATTTTTACGGAAAAACAGCAGGCGTATTAACTCCTTTTACTGCTGTATCAGGAACTGCTCAACAGCTACAAAAGAAAATGCACAGTGAGTTTGGCACTAGCTTTAAAACTCAAGAAACTGTAATAGACAAAGATTTATTTGAAGTTCAGCGAGAAGTGACTGGACGATATAACGAAACCTTTAGAGGAATTGTAGACGAACTTTCATTAAGTAACTTTAACACTAAGCTTGCTGACGACGTAAACGCAGCTTTAAGTTTAAGCCTAAGAAGCACAAAGCCTATTAAACATGAAGGCTTTGACGACAGCATGAACAAAACAATTAACCGTGCGGCAACCCAAGTCAGAGAGCTTTATCAGGAAATGGGCACTAGACTTAAAGACATTGGAACCATTAAACAACTTAATGAAAACTATGTGCCACGTATGTGGAGCCGTAGTGCTATTGAAAAAGACCCTAAAAAACTTGAAGCTCTTTTTATAGAAAAAGCAGGAATGTCTGCAAAGGTAGCTAAGTCAACTGTTAAAAACATGTTAAACAAAAACGAACAGATTGATTCGGGCAGCGGCTCTGGTCATTTCTTTTCTGCTAAGCGTAAGATAAATGAAATTGCAAATGATGCAGACTTCGAAGAGTTTTTAAACTCAGACATTCTTGCGTCTCTACATGCTTACACCTTTCAGGCAGGTAAGCAGATTGCAAAGCACCGTGTTTTAGGAGTTACAGATTTTAAAGGTTTTGACAAATTTTATATTAAAAGAATTAAAAAAGAAGTAGAAGCGGCAGGCGAAGTGTTTACAGCAAAAGACGCTAAAAAACTTGAGCAACTTTATCGTACTCAGACTGGCGAAGGTCTTGACCGCTTTGGTAAAAAGATGCAAACGGCTGCTGATGCTTATAGCTTAACAAACCGTGTTGCATATCTAGGTCTAGCTACTGTGTCAAGTTTAACAGAAATAATGTTAAACGTTTCGAAGGGCGGAGTACGCAATAGTGTTAAAGGTTTAGGAGA
>Ga0307488_10002202_pt1 | contig 16451 bp, 12 predicted proteins | sample SB02metaG_FD_202248 | JGI IMG/M metagenome (GOLD analysis project Ga0307488, IMG submission 202248) | Sea-ice brine microbial communities from Beaufort Sea near Barrow, Alaska, United States - SB 0.2 | ecosystem: Environmental > Aquatic > Marine > Coastal | place: USA: Alaska | collected... | reverse complement strand
ACCAATGTCAGCGATCAGACCCAATTCTTCGGCTACGGGAATAAAATCCAGCGGCGATATCAGCCCGTACTTGGGGTGGTGCCAGCGGATCAGGGCCTCGACCCCGAGCAGCTGCTCATCGAGGCAGCCGATCTGCGGCTGGTAGTGGAGTTCAAGTTGTTGATTGGCGACGGCCGTGCGCAAATCCTGTTCCAGTTCGATGCGTTTAGTCACCTCATTGTGAACGACCTTGGAATAGAAACTAACGACACTCCCGCCAGCTTCTTTCGCTCGGTACAGCGCGATATCGGCGCAGCTCAAGAGTTCATAGGAGGAATTCGCGCAATCGGGATAGGTAGCGATACCGATACTGGTGGTCATAGATAATGCGTGGTCATCGACGTAAAAGGGTGCCTTGAAGCAGTCCATAATCCGTTCGGTGAGTAGGTCTGGGTCGATGGGTTGAGCTAAGCTGGCCATGATAATGCCAAATTCATTGCCGCCAAGCCGGCACAGGAGCTCACCCTCTGCCATGGTGCGGTTCAACCGCTCGACTACAGCCTGCAACAATAGGTCGCCGATGGCCAGGCCTAGGGTATTATTGACGTGTTTGAACTTATCCAGATCGAGTAGCATGACCGCCATGGGTTGGTTGGTGCGGTCGGCGTTCGACACGGCAAGGTATAGCGCTTCAAGGAGGTTGGAACGTTTCGGCGAATCGGTGAGGAAATCGTTTGTGGCCATTTTTTGAAGGGATCGATGCTGTTCCTGCATCTGCTTTCCTAAGGCATCACGTTTTTGCGCGTGCGCAATGGCCTGCATCAAGCGCTCGCTGGAGATATCCTCCTTCTTAAGAAAATCCTGTGCGCCCGCCGCGATACACCTCAGGGCCAGGCTGCTGTCATCGCTGTGGCTGAGCATAACAATACCCGGGGGCTGGTTGTCGTTCTCCGCTATCAATTTGAGGGTCTCCAGGCCGTTCAGACCCGGCAGATTGTAATCGAGTAAGACCATGTCGTATTGGTGCTGTGCCATTAGCGCCAGGCCTTCTTCTGCCGTTGCCGCCTCGGTACAGGTTACGGCTTGGGGGAAGCTGTTCAGCGTTCGGGTTATGAGCATTCGATCGATCTGATCGTCGTCAATAAGCAGAAAATTCATAGTTATCCTTAGGCGAGTCGACCAAAATGTTCAACAAGCTTAACCAATTTAAAGAAACAGCACCCAGTGGTAATAAACTAGATAACTTACTGTGTACTTGCTATTCGGCTCGCCCGGTATCGGGCCGAACGACTAATGAGATTCGGGCGCCAGAATGTGCTGACCATGCCCCTGGCCAATCTGTCATCAGCTGCGAAGAGCATTATTGCAGCCTCATGGCTTGCTCAGACGTCATTAAATAGTTGTCTGAGGCTTTTTTCTTTGGGCCAGGTCACTACAAAGGTGGTGCCGCGTAGGCCGCTGGACTCTATGTGGATGCTACCCTTATAACGCTCAACTGCTTTCTTGACTAGGGCCAGACCCATGCCGCTGCCTTCGACTTCATCGCGCGGGCGCAGAGTCTGGAAAATCTCAAAAACCTTGGCATGATGTTGAGGTGGGATGCCGGGGCCATCATCGGTCACGGTGAAGCGATAGCTGTCGCTGTGTTCCTCTGCGGTTACGGTAATCAATCCGGTGGCTTTGTCGTGGTGTTTGACCGCGTTATGCAGCAGGTTGCGGACGATCAGTTCCAATGGAATGTGCAGGGTTGTCAAACTGGTCAAGCCCAGCTGACTGCGCAAGGTGAAGCCCTTGGGCGCATTGATCAAGGCAAAGCAGTCATCGACCAGTTGCTGGCTATTGATTTCACTGAACGTGCCGTGGGTCCAGCCCGCTCGTGAATAGGTTAGTAAGTCATCGAGCAACTTTTCCAACCGGGCGATACGTTTTTTCATCAGGTGGAAGTATTGTTGGGTCCGGTCATCCAACCGGTCGGCGAGATCCTCCTCAATCCAACTCGCCAATTGCCCTATGCCCTTTAGGGGTGCCTTCAGATCGTGCGAGGCAATGTAGGCGTAGTGATCGAGTTCTTTGTTGACCAATTCCAGTTCGGCCGTATAGTGGCGGATGGCCCGCTGCTGCACTGAACGCACGCTAATGTCGGTAATGGCGGCGATGACTTCTATATCGGAGCCGTCATTGATTGGATTCAAGCTAATCTCGATGGGGATATCAGAACCATTTTTGTGGCGGCCCATGACCTCGCGCCCGGCTCCCATAGCACGGGCCGATGGCTGGTGGAAAAAGGATTTTAGGTGTTTCGGATGTGCCGTTTTGGCGGAATCCGGTAGCAATATATTGATCGATTGCCCCAGCAGTTCGTGCCGTGAATAACCGAACATCAGTTCCGTCTGCTTATTGAGTAAAGTAATATCACCCTGGGCATCGATCATTATCATTCCGGTGGGCGCCGATTCCAGCGCTAGGCGAAACCGATGCTGCAGTGCTTTCCGTTCCGAAATATCGATAACGGATATGATCGCCAGTTCTTTTTCATAGCCAATGACCGGCGTGAAGCCGATCTCGATGGGAATCTCGCCACCGTCCCGTCGCAACCCGAGAATGTCCCGGCCCGCGCCCATTTCGCCGGCGGTCTGCGCGTCGAATAAGGCTGCCAGCAAGACTGGGAGATGGGCGTGGCTCGTTTCCGATACCAAGCCATCTAGCATCAAGCCAGTCAAGGCCTTGGGCGCATAGCCAAAGAGGGCGTCCGCCTTGCTATTGGTCGCCACTATGGTTCCGGCGCTGTCGATGAACAGGATGGCATGGGGTGATGAGTCGATTACATAGTTCTTAAAGAGATCCGATTCGGGCAGGTGGATGAAGGCCGTTGGCATGGCCAGTTCCTGGTTCGTCCGGACGGTTTGCACACTCAAGACCCAAACCCGCTGCGCCGAGGTATCGGCGAAAATCAGGTTGCGACTGTCAACGGCCAGAAGGTCGCCGTTGGCATGGCGCCAGGTCATGCGCAAATCAAAGCAGGACCCGTTTTGGCTGTCTACAGTAGCAGTTGTCTTGAGTAACAGCTCCTTTTGACCGTCGCTGAGGTACTCCAGCCAAGCTTGGTTGAGCGCCAGCCTTTCGATATCTGGGTAGCCCAGCTGGTGCCAAAACTGGTCGTTGGACCAGCGTTGCTCGGGCTTGTGCAGATCCCAATAGGCTAGGCCATCGACCGAGCCCTGGTGGATGAAATCCACCATGCGTCTCGGTTCTCTTGCGAACCGCTGGTGAAACGCCTGTGTGAGGTTTTGTTCCGGTGAAGCGGCCGTCACAACAGTTTAATACTCTTTTTCATAAAAAAAATACTCTTCTTATAGCTTGATTAAGAGGCCACTGTACAGGAGATTCATAGATCTGCCAGAAAAAAGGTTAGCTTTTGTCAGTGCAACTTCGGCTGACGGGGTTTGGACCGGTGGCAGAGTAGGGGAGAGCCAGGCGCTATAGTTCTAGATTAGCCGCGCTCGGCGTGCGTAAGAACTAGTCCAATGCCTGCACGCCGTCGGTCAGGCTGACCGTTGCGGCCTCGGAACGGTCCATAATCTTCACTAGGGTAGTCTGGATGGTTTCATCGTTGCGGATCTCGGTCTGGGTATTAAAGGTTTGTACCTGGGCCGCACTGTTTTCTTCCGCGATGAAGCTTATATCGACCCGGGTTGCCAGCTCGCTGTCGGGGCCGGAATAGGTGATAATCAGCTGTGGATAGCCCTGAAAGCCTTTGTGGGCCTTTTTGCTAATGCGTTTGTGTGCTTTATCGAGATTCATCGCTCAATCGGCCCTGTGATAAAAGTGGCTTCCAGTGTAAAAGTCTTTTGCGCCATTAGTCCAAGTTTATCGCCTCGGCGCCCGTTTTTTTGCAGGCCGATGCCCCCTAGGCTGGAAATTCGTCCGCCAAGCTAACCGGGGCCTTGGCCGGGCCCTCGAAGCATCAGGCCTGCGCTGAACAAATTGATCGCCAATAACAGCACGCCAGCCAGCCATAGGGCGGCATTTTGTACCCGCAGTTCCTGTTCAATCAGACCTTGAGTGGCGCGCTCCAGCAGACGTTGATCGACATGGCGGATCAGCGATTGGCTAATGATCTCAATTGAGATCTGCCCCTGGTAGGCGATGATCAGGATCGCTACCGCCGCGGCCGTGACCAGCAGAAAGGCTATGATCAAAAGATAGAATTTAATGGCTTGCATCATAAAGGCCTGGTTCGCAGAATATTAACCGCTAATATAGCCTACCTTTTGGCCCAATGCGCCCAGCTTGCATCCGCTGGGCCGATTCCCGCCCTGCCGTTGGCCCGGCGTCCCCAAGCATTCTGAATGAGTCCTGCAATGACCGCACTAAGCCCCATCGAACATCTGAAAGCCCTCCCGCACGATATCTTAGAGGTATCCTGGACCCTCTATAAGATCATGATTCCGACCCTAATCGTGATCAAACTGTTGGAGGAGTTGGGTGGGATTGAGCTGTTGAGCCAGCTGTTGGCGCCATTGATGGCCAGCCTGGGCTTACCCGACGTGATGGCACTGGTGTGGGCGACCTGCCTGTTGACCAATATCTATGCCGGCATGTTGGTCTTATTTACTCATGCCGATGAGGCTATGACGGTTGCTCAGGTGTCGGTTATCGGCGGCATGATGCTGATCGGCCACTCGGTGCCGATCGAAGTCCGGGTGGCGCAACAGGCCGGCGTTCGTCTTGGATTCAGCCTGCTGCTGCGCCTGTTGGGCAGTCTGGCCTATGGCTATTTCTTACATCTGGTGTACAGCCTGACCGACAGTTTGCAGGAGCCGGTCCTGTTCGTTTGGCAACCCAGTGCGGGTCCGGAACCGACTCTGTTGGCGTGGGCGTGGGAACAACTCCAGAGTTTGGTGGCCATCTTTGTGGTTATTGCGGTGCTCCTTGCGGTGCTGCGCCTCTTTAAGCTGATCGGTATTGAACGGCTGATCAATTTTCTCCTGGCACCGCTGTTGCGCCTGTTTGGCATTTCCCGTCAGGCCACCTCAATTACGCTGGTGGGCCTGACCCTGGGACTGTCCTTTGGCGGCGGCTTGCTGATTCGCGAAGCCGGTTCTGGCCGCATCAAGCCGATGGACGTGTTTGCTGCCATGCTGCTGTTGGGGCTCAGTCACAGTTTGATCGAGGATACGCTGCTAATCTTGTTGATCGGCGCCGACCTATCGGCGGTATTGAGCTTGCGGCTGCTGTTCACCCTGCTGGTGGCCTGGCCCTTGATATACTGGGCGCGAGGTCGCAGCGCGGCGTTTCAACAGCGCTATCTGGTTCATACACTCCCTGTGGCTTAAGGCTCCGGCAGGGTGGCCAACCAGGGCGCCAATTCGCTCGCAACCGGCTTGCCATGACTTGCCAAAAAGGCCAGAAAGCGGGCCGGTGTTTTGGTCGTGATGCGGCGTTCATCGAAGCCGAGTTCGTCGAGGATGGTCAGGGTGCGATCGAAACGGCCGACATCTAAACTGATGTGCGCATCGCTGCCCAGGCTAATGCGGCCGTCATGCTTATCGACCAGTTCGAGCAAGGTCCGGCAATGGGGCTCGGAACCATTGCGCGACAACAAAAAAGAACTGTTGTTTATTTCCAGCAACACATTGTGGTCTTTGGCGGCCCGCACTATCTCGTCTTGGTCGACTGGGTAGTTGGGATTGCCGGGGTGGCCGATAATCTGTACTACGCCGCTGGCCATGGCCCGAATCATTGCCTGGGTGTTGTCGCGCCGACTGCCCGGGGCAAAGACCGGTTCGTGAAAACTGGCGATGGCAAAGTCTAGATAACCGAGCATGCCGTCGGGCAGGTCGACATAGCGGTCGCGGGTATTGGCAAAGGGTGCCGGCAGTATATTCGCTTCGATCGCTCTGAGGATGGCAATATTGTTGACCACCCGAGGGATGATTTTCATATTGCCAAAGTGCCAGGGGTGCGGCGCATCGGGCATGGTTGGGCCATGGTCGGTCAGGGAGAACAGCTGCAAACCATTCAACTGGGCATCGCGCATATAGTCGTGCACCGTGCTATAGGCGTGGGTGCTGGCAATGGTATGAGAATGGCTATCGCAGAGTATTTTCATGGGGCGCCTTGTGACCATCCATGCGCCGTAACCGGCCCAGCTGGATAGTACCTAGTGGGATCAATGTTGGCCCAGCATATAGGATTAGGCGCAAAAGCACAGGAGTGGGCGGTTAGCTTAGCGGATAATACTGAGGCCATAGCTTTCCAATAGGCTCTGGATTTCAACCATCTTGGCGTCCGTCGGCGGAAGCATGCCCTCCAGGGGGTACTCTAGGGCCATGGCCTTCCACTTATGAGTGCCCAGATTGTGATAGGGCAATAATTCAACCTGCTCGATATTGGCCATGGGCGCTAAAAACTGGGCCAGCGAATGGATGTCGTCCAGATCATCGGAATAGCCCGGTACGACCACATAGCGCACCCGGGTTCGTTTACCGATGCTCGCCAGATGGCGCACAAAACGCAGGGTGCGTTGATTGGACACGCCGACCAGCAAATGGTGTTTATGATCATTGATGTGTTTGATGTCGACCATGATCAGGTCGCTTTCGGCAATCATCAGCTGGTCTTCATCGCTGTAGGTGCCGACATAGCCGTTGGTGTCCAGGCAGGTGTGGATATTGTGCTGGTGCAACTTCTGAAACAATAGGCCGACGAAGGCGGCCTGCAGGACCGGCTCGCCACCGGTAACCGTGACGCCACCGCCGCTCGCGTCCATAAATTTGGCATAGGGCAGTATCTGCTCGACCATTTCAGTGACGGTGTAAAGTTCGCCCCCGTCGAGGTCCCAGGTATCGCGATTGTGGCAGTACTTACAACGGAACAGACAGCCCTGTAAGAACACTACGAAACGGGTGCCGGGGCCATCGACGGTGCCAAAGCTTTCAATCGAATGCACCCGACCCATCATCTCATCGGCATGGTATTTCGGAATATTTAACACTGCTATGGTTGAACTCATAACCCATCCTGATCAGTCGGCGGCGGGAATGGTAGCAAAATTACAAATGACAGTATTGCGACAGATCAGGAGACTGGCCCAGCAGGGTTCAGAATTTCGCTAAGACAGCTCGGGCGAGGTCACTCCGGATTGGCTAAACAGCAATCTAGGGCTGGTCATCGGTCAGGCTTAGTTGACGTTTTGGGGATATAGGCCAGGAAGTCTGTGGCCGAGACGGCTTTGGCATAGAAGTAGCCTTGTGCGGATGCCACCCCCTGTTCTTGCAGCCAGGCCATTTGCATCGGCGTCTCCACCCCTTCAGCCACCAACAACAGATCCATGGTCACAGCCATTTTAATGATGGCTTCACAGATGGCGGTGTCATGGCTGTTGCCGGGCAGGCCTTCAACAAAGGAGCGGTCGATCTTAAGAATATTGATCGGTAAGTTCTTGAGATAAGTCAGGGAAGAAAAGCCGGTTCCGAAATCATCCAAGGCCAGGTGAAAGCCGCGCGCGCGCAATTGCGCAAATTGCGCAATCGTGGCCTCGTCTCGGTTCATTAATACCGACTCGGTGACCTCTAAGATGATCTCACCATCGTGCAACGGATAGCGGGCGAGCAGTGCATCGACCTGATTAAAAAAGTCTGGATCATCCAGTTGTTTAACCGATAGATTGACCGAAATATAGTCTATCGCCAGGCTCTCCCGGCGCCATTGATGCAACTGCTGCATTGCGGTTTCCAGCACCCACAAGCCCATGCGGTAAATCAGACCGGTTTGTTCGGCCATCGGAATAAACTGCTCTGGCACCAGCTGGGACCCAGGCCACCGAATCAAGGCTTCTGCGCCAACGCAGCGATTCGAGCGGAGGTCAAAAATGGGTTGGTAATGCAGCGCAAAGGCGTGGGCCTGCAGAGCCAGCGTCAGGTCCTGTTCCAATTGCCACTTCTGCTGCACCAGCTTGGCCTCTTCGACGGAAAAATAATCGAGCGTGTTGCGGCCCGTTTGGCGGGCATGGCGCATGGCGGTGATCGCGTTGCTGATCAGGCTGCCACTGTCCTTGGCATCACGGGGAAATAGCGCGATGCCAATATTGACGGAAAGGGACAGTTCGTTGCCGGCTATCTGAGTCGGTTGTGAAACGATACGGATCAGCTGTTCGGCCATCAATTGAATATCATCATCCGGTTGCACTTCGGTGCTGAGCAGAAATTCGTCATTCGAGTAACGACATAGGGTGACATCGGCCGGCAAAGATTGCTGTGTCGAGCGACTGATCTGCTGCAGCATTTGATCGCCGATCTGATGGCCAAAGAGCTTGTTGATCCGGCCAATACCACTGAACTCCATGGCCAGTAAAGCGATAGGTTGCTGGTGTTGGCGGGCCTTGTCGAAACCCTGTTGTAACTGTTCCATAAAAAACTGTCGATTCGGCAAACCGGTCAATTCATCATGAAACTGCTGATGGTCGAGCTGGTATTCAAGATTCTTCAGTTCGGTGATTTCCTGGATGAAGATCGACAGGCCAATCACCTGGTTGTCTTTAGACCGAATCGGCGCTTGGTGTACGCGCACAAAGCGACCGCTATCGTTGAGTTCGTAAGTCAGGCTGTCACCGGAAAGGGATTGCTGGAGATAGGTGAGTAGTTTCGGCGTCTGGCTGAACAGGTCCTTGAGTCGGGCGCCGGGTTCGACGCGAAAGAGCTGAAAGTCGGTCGGCAATTCGCCCTGGCACCAAATGACCTTAGTCGCCTTATCCGTCTCGAAGGCGATTAATTGTAAGCCATCGACTATCCGGCCTTGAGTCGTGCGACCCAGATTTTGTCGTTTGTGCGCTGTGAACAGCCGTTTGAGCACTAGGGTGAGCAAGGCCGTGACAGCCAAACCGAGGTAAAGGTAGCGCATTGGCTGCGTCTGATGCCAACGCTGGAAGATCAGTTCCTTGCCGGTCCAGCTGGTGCTGGTGCGGATGGTACTGGCGCCATTGTGGCGATCGGACGGCGCGACTATTAGCTGTTCCTGCGCCACAATGGCCAGATTTACATCAGGACCTAGGACGGCTAGCCACTGCGCTGGGTCGAGGCTGATCGCGAGCAGCTGCCGACCGATGCCGATATCGGTCTGTACTGGCAGGGTTAGCAGGAGCATTGAATCTTGCCCCGGGTCGAGCCAAAGACGCCAGTTGAGTGACCGCTCAGCGCCAAAATAGTAGTGCCAGATCGGCGTCCTCAGCAGACTGGCCGGGCGGGCCGCTGCGTCTGTGTCGTCCTGGGTGATCAAATAGTGTTGTGCGGGGTTACCGGCATTAAAGCGGTAGTAAGTCCCATCAGCCAATATTAGATAGACGCTGTTTATCGGTAGGTCGAATGCGCCCGGTTGCATAAATGCGCTGAGGAAGTCGCCGCTGGTGGTTTGGTTTCGAGCCTGGCTGGCAAACTGACTGACTGCGTAAGCCAGCTGGGTCGTGTAATGCTCAAGGCGAGTAATATCCTGTTCTAGCGCGCGGGCACTCGCTTTTTGATGCCCCTGTAGATCTAACCGGGCGACCAAGACAGCAAGCAACGCCAGTGTTAACACTGCTAGGGCGGTTATGAGTTTCTTGCTCGGGTAAGTAACTATTGGCATTGGACTTTTCTAATCGGTTTATAGAAGCATAGCCCATTTTTCAACGATCGAGCACCAACGGATCGCTGTCTGGCCGATTCGAGATATGAGCGCCGAAGTCCCGATAAAAAGCCCAACTTACCCAGCTTGGGACTGGGCCGTGGCGACGTCGCCTCGACAACAATAGGGGCGCCGAGCGCCCTTATTGTTTGGCTGTTTAACTGTTTAACTACACCTTTTAACTACACCTGGCTGTGAAAAGTACGATTGATAACATCCAGTTGCTGTTCATGCGTTAGCTTGACAAAGTTGACTGCGTAGCCGGAAACCCGAATGGTCAGTTGTGGGTAGTTTTCAGGGTGTTCCATGGCATCCTGTAACATTTCACGATTCAAGACGTTGACATTAATGTGATGGCCCCTGGCGCCAAAGTAACCATCGAGCATGCCGGTTAGGTTGGCGACCTTGCTGGTTTCATCCTTGCCCAGGGACGCCGGGACCAGCGACATGGTATAGGAAATACCGTCTTCGGCATCGTCATAGGGCAGTTTGGCGACACTGAGTAGGGAGGCCAGGGCACCCTTTTCATCGCGGCCGTGCATCGGGTTTGCACCCGGAGCAAAGGGCTGGCCGGTTTTACGGCCATCCGGGGTATTGCCGGTTTTTTTGCCGTAGACCACGTTCGAGGTGATGGTCAGGATCGACTGAGTCGGGGTCGCGTTGCGGTAGGTCGGTGTTTGACGCACATGGTCCATAAAGCGGGTCACCACCATTTGCGCCAACTCATCGACCCGGTCATCATTGTTACCGAACTTGGGGAAGTCGCCTTCGGTGGCAAAGTCGGTGATATAGCCGTCGGCGTTGCGGATGGCCTTGACCTTGGCGAACTTGATCGCACTCAAGGAATCGGCCACCACTGACAGTCCGGCGATGCCGCAGGCCATGGTGCGGACCACATCCCGATCGTGCAACGCCATCTGCGATGCTTCATAGGAATATTTATCGTGCATAAAGTGGATCACGTTGAGCGTATTGACATAGGTCCGGGCGATCCAGCCCATGTATTCATCGAAGCGTGCCCAGACGGTCTCGTAATCTAGGTATTCTCCGGCCAGGACGTCTTTTTTCGGGCCGACTTGCAGGTTTATTTTTTCGTCCATGCCACCGTTAATACCGTACAGCATGGTTTTGGCTAGGTTACAGCGCGCGCCAAAGAACTGCATCTGTTTGCCGATGCGCATCGCCGATACGCAGCAGGCAATACCGTAGTCGTCGCCAAACTTGGCGCGCATCAGATCATCGTTTTCATATTGAATCGAGCTGGTATCGATCGATACCTTGGAGCAGAAGTCCTTGAAGCCCTTGGGCATGGCATCGCTCCACAGCACCGTCAGGTTGGGCTCAGGCGCTGCGCCCAGGGTATAGAGGCTGTTCAACATGCGAAAGCTGCTTTTGGTGACCAGGGCTCGACCGTCTTCGCCCATACCGCCGATCGATTCGGTGACCCAGGTTGGGTCGCCGGAAAACAGGCCATCGTATTCGGGCGTGCGCAGGAAACGCACCATGCGCAGTTTGATCACCAGATCGTCGATCAATTCCTGGGCCAGATCTTCGGATAGGGCACCGCTGGCCAGGTCACGCTCGATGTAGATATCGAGGAAGGTTGATACGCGACCAAAACTCATCGCCGCACCGTTTTGGCTTTTGATGGCAGCAAGGTAGGCAAAATAGGTCCACTGCACCGCTTCATGTGCGTTGTGTGCCGGCTTGCTGATATCGAAGCCGTAACCTTCTGCCATGGCGGTCATATCTTGCAAGGCACGGATTTGCTCAGACAGCTCCTCGCGCAAGCGAATAACCTCCTCGGACATATTCTCGTTGTCGAGTGAGCTCTTTTGGCCTTTCTTATCCTGTAGTAAGCGGTCGGTGCCGTACAGGGCCACACGACGGTAGTCGCCGATGATCCGGCCTCGGCCATAGGCATCGGGCAAACCGGTCACCACGCCGGCTTTACGGCAGCGCATCATTTCCGGTGTGTAGCCATCGAACACTCCGGCATTGTGGGTTTTCCGGTATTTGGAGAAAATCTCATTGACCACCGGATCCAGCGTGCGGCCATAGGCTTCACACGAGGCTTCGACCATGCGAATGCCGGCATTGGCGATCATGCCACGCTTTAAGGGTGCATCGGTTTGCAGGCCGACGATGCGCTCTAAGTCTCTATTGATGTATCCGGGCTTATGGGAGGTGATGGTGCTGGGTAAATCGGTATCGAAATCCAGCGGACCCTGCAGTCGCTGCTCTTCTTTCATGAGATCGAGCACCAGTGCCCAGACATCTTGCGTACGGCTTGTGGCACCGACCAAAAAAGCTCCATCGCCGTTAAAAGGCCGATAGTTTTGTTGGATGAAATCACGCACATTCACTTCGCGTTGCCAGACACCTGGCGTGAATCCGCCCCAGGGTGTGGTCTGGGTATTGAAGCTTTCTCCGACCTGTTCTTTGTATATACCTTTGTACATAGGAGTATCTCCGCATAAGTTCTATAAGTTTAAAAAGCGTTAAAAGTAATAGAAAAAGCGGCTGAAAAATAAGGTAGGAAAAAGGCCGGGGTAAGCGAAATCTTGAAACGACGAATGATCCGACTCAAGACTGTCAGGCTAACACTAGCTCTGCTATCGCTGCCCCGAAAACCGGTGTTTAAGGGTGTTACCCATACCGGAGAGAGTGATACCAGACTACCTTCATTTGCTAACGGCGCTTTGATTTACATCAATAGTTTGTCGGTGACAAAAAATGGTTTTATTACATTTTTACCGATTCAAAGAGCCAAAAGAGAGTTCAAGCCACTCTGCAAATTCTGTCTGTGGACATTATCGGACTCTAACGTAGGGCTTGCTTGATGTGAGTCAACTAAAATCAGTCTTGCTGCTGTTTTTTTGTAGTTAAATTACCAATTCCTGCTTTTCTGCAAGGCTCTCAGCGAAGTGCAATATGATAGCGAAATTACGCAATATTATTTGCGGCTACGGAACAGAAAGAAATCCGCGCAGGCTGGATTTCTTTCTGCTGAGGTAGTCGTTGAAGACTATTAGGACAGGGTTTTGGTGAGATCGTAGATGGATTGATTAAAGGGTCGGGCCATATTTTCGATGGCATCGATAATATCGTGATGGGTCAGCTTGTTGCTTTGCATGCCGACACAGCGACCGGCCTCACCCTGAATCAACAATTCGACGGCAAAAGCGCCCATTTCACTGGCCAAAATCCGATCGAAAGCGCAGGGTGACCCGCCGCGCTGGGTGTGACCCAAGATGGTGGCGCGGGTTTCCAGGTGGGTGCGCTTTTCGATCACCATCGCCAAGTCGGAAACATTGGTAATGTGTTCGGTGATGGCGATAATGGCGTGTTTCTTACCTTTCTCGACGTCACTGACGATACTGGCGACCAGCTCGTCTTCGTTATAACCCTTCTCTGGGATAATGGTGAATTCGGCACCGCCGCCGATCGCGGCCATCAAGGTTAGATCGCCGCAATGACGGCCCATGATTTCGACGATTGAGATGCGGTTGTGAGACGAGCTGGTATCTCGTAATCGATCGATCGCATCCAGGACCGTATTCAGTGCGGTATGAAAGCCAATGGTGTAATCGGTACCGGCGATGTCGTTGTCGATGGTGCCGGGCAAACCGATGCATGGAAAGCCCATTTCAGTCATCTTCTTGGCGCCCATGTAGGACCCATCGCCGCCTATGACCACGAGCGCTTCGATATCGAGCTTGCGCAAATTGGCGATAGCCACCTGGCGCACCGACTCTTCTTTGAACTCAGGGAAGCGCGCCGAACCGAGGAAGGTACCGCCGCGATTGATCATATCGGACACACTATGGCGCTCGAGCTTCTTGATTCGGCCCTCATGCAAGCCTAAATAACCGTCATATATACCGTAAACCTCAATACCCTTGGCAATGGCCGTTCGAACCACTGCGCGCACGGCTGCATTCATACCTGGGGCATCGCCACCGCTGGTCAGTACACCGATTTTCTTAATCATGGGGGCCTGCCTCTAAAGTTGACTGCCTGTAGATTAGTGAAAACAGGCTTTTTTGATCTGATCTGGATCTGCAAAATGTAAGGAAATTACAGGATATCGTCCTGAAACTGCGATCGAGGGCTATATTAGTGTGCTTTAGCTACTTTTGATAGGGTCAATAGGGCGGATTTAACCAGAAATGGACATTTATTACCAAAAGCCCGCTCAGGGGTTGTTCAGTGCGCAGCCGAGCCCGATACCCGACTGCGCTGCGCTTAAAGGCGCATTTCTATATCACGCGACGCCATGTGCTGCTTAGCATCGGCAATGGTGAACTCACCGAAGTGAAAGATGCTGGCCGCGAGCACGGCATCGGCATGGCCGAGATTAATGCCTTCGGCCAGATGTTCCAGGGTGCCGACACCACCACTGGCGATGACGGGTATCGACACTGCATCGGCGATCGCACGGGTCAAGGCGAGGTCGAAGCCGCTTTTCGCGCCATCCCGATCCATACTGGTCAGCAACAGCTCACCTGCGCCATAGTCTTGCATCCGGATCGCCCATTGCACGGCGTCGATGCCAGTGGCCTTGCGGCCACCGTGGGTAAAGATCTCCCAGTGCTCGCCGACACGTTTAGCATCGATGGCAACGACAATACATTGGGCACCAAAGCGTTCTGAGGCGGCACGGACAAAGTCTGGATTGCTGATGGCGGCCGAATTGATGCCAATCTTGTCGGCGCCGGCATTGAGCATGGTGCGGATGTCGGCCACGGTGCGGATGCCACCACCTACCGTCAGGGGAATAAAAACCTGGCCAGCGATGGCCCGCACCGTCTCGATCATAGTGCCGCGACCCTCGTGCGTAGCGGTGATATCCAGCATGGTGATTTCGTCAGCCCCCTGCTCGTTATAGCGTTTGGCGACCTCTACCGGATCTCCGGCATCGCGAATATTAAGGAAGTTCACGCCCTTAACGACTCGCCCTCGATCGACATCTAGGCATGGGATTATTCGTTTGGCTAATGGCATCTTGGTTCCCTGTTACGGTGTCGTATGGCTATTACAGTACTGTTGGGCTGCGGCCAAATCCAGCGTGCCTTCGTAGATGGCGCGGCCGGTAATGGCCCCGGCGATGCCGGTCTGGGCATGCTCGCACAACTGCTTGACGTCAGACATATTGGTGACGCCACCGGAGGCGATCACCGGAATGCCACAGGCCGTGGCCAAGGCTTGAGTCGCTGGCCAGTTGACCCCCTGCATCATGCCATCGCGGCTGATGTCGGTATAAACAATGGCACTGACGCCGGCATGGGCAAAACCAACGGCCAGGTCGGTGGCTTTCACGTCGCTGATGTCGGCCCAGCCGTCGGTGGCCACCCAACCGTCCTTGGCATCGATGCCAACAATAATACGGCCGGGGAATTGCTTACAGGCCGCCTTGACAAAGTCCGGGTCCTGCAGTGCCTTGGTACCAATAATACACCAGCGGACACCCGCCTCGATGTAATGCGCAATGGTGTCCAGGGAGCGAATGCCGCCGCCAATCTGGATCGGCAACTGGGGGTACTTTTGCGCGATGCGCATTACCGCCTCGGCGTGGATCGGTGTGCCTTCAAAAGCACCATTGAGATCGACCAGATGCAGCCGCTTGCAACCCGCCTCGACCCAACGGGTGGCCATGGCCAGCGGATCGGCGCCAAACACGGTGGCGTCTTCCATTCGCCCTTGCAGCAGGCGGACACATTGACCGTCTTTTAAATCGATGGCAGGGATAATCAGCATGATGAGTCCTATTGAAGAGTCGGTCGATGGGTCACAGGCGCCCATTCCATTCGGTGAAGTTTTTTAACAGCTGCAAACCGGCGGTGTGGCTTTTCTCCGGGTGGAATTGAGTTGCAAACAGATTGTCGCGGTACACCATGGCCGCAAACTCCGGGCCATAGCGGCAGGTGCCAATGGTATAGGCCGGCTGCGGCTCAACATAGTAGCTGTGTACAAAATAGAAGCGTTCGCCCGACTCTATGCCTTGCCAGAGCGGGTGCTCGCCTTGCTGGTAGACGTTGTTCCAACCCATATGAGGAACTTTCATCGGCAGCTCGTGGGCATCAACCGTATTGCTCGCAAAGCGATGTACCTGACCGGGGAAGGTATTGAGACCGGCCACGCCACCGTTTTCATCGCTTGCGCGCATCAGGGCCTGCATGCCGACGCAGATGCCCAAGAAGGGTCTGCCACTGGCCAGGACCTCGCTCACTAGGGTGTCGACACCCTGTGCCCTGATTTCCGCCATACAATCGCGGATGGCGCCAACGCCGGGCAAGATCACATGATCTGCGGCGGCGATGCGCGCCGTGTCGGCGGTAATCTCAACCTGGAAGTTGGGTGCCACCTGTTCTATAGCCTTGGCCACCGAATGTAGGTTGCCCATACCGTAGTCGATAATGGTTAGAAGGTGTTTGCTCAATTCGGACTCCAGAGACAATATGGCCGGTCATGCGCAGATGGCCGACCGTTCAACCGGGATAACCGTTCAGCCGGGATAACCGTTCAGCCGGGATAACCGTTCAACCGGGATAACTACAGCACGCCTTTGGTCGACGGAATGACACCGGCTTGGCGCTCATCGACACTAGCGGCCATGCGCAACGCTCTGCCAAAGGCCTTAAAGATTGTCTCGGCTTGGTGATGGGCGTTGCGACCCTTCATATTATCAATATGCAGCGTGACCAGGGCATGGTTGACGAAACCTTGAAAGAACTCAACAAAGAGATCGACATCAAATTGGCCAATATGAGACCGGACAAAGGTGCAGTCAAATTCAAGGCCCGGCCGGC
>Ga0307488_10002201_pt1 | contig 16457 bp, 17 predicted proteins | sample SB02metaG_FD_202248 | JGI IMG/M metagenome (GOLD analysis project Ga0307488, IMG submission 202248) | Sea-ice brine microbial communities from Beaufort Sea near Barrow, Alaska, United States - SB 0.2 | ecosystem: Environmental > Aquatic > Marine > Coastal | place: USA: Alaska | collected... | reverse complement strand
TTGCTGCACACAAGTATACAGGCGCACAAGAGATTATGCAACGTATACGCTATCTCTATGAAATGTGCCCAGACCATATACGTGCTGGTGTTACAAACTACAACAAAGGTAGTATTGAATTTGAAAACGGATCGCGTATTGTTAGTGCTACAACGACAGGTAACACAGGACGTGGTATGTCCATATCATTACTATACTGTGATGAGTTTGCATTTGTACAACCAAATGTTGCTATTGACTTTTGGACTTCTATATCTCCTACACTAGCAACTGGTGGACGAGCAATTCTTACAAGTACACCTAACAGTGACGAAGATACATTTGCTACAATTTGGAAACAAGCAGAAGATAAGTTTGACGAACACGGTAATGAACAAGAACTAGGTGCTAATGGATTTCACAGTTTCCGTAGTTATTGGGAAGAACATCCAGATAGAGATGAAAAATGGAAACAAGAAGAACTTGGGCGCATTGGTGAAGAAAGATTCCGTCGCGAATACGGCTGCGAATTTCTTGTATATGAAGAGACACTTATAAGCGCAATTAAATTGGCGCTAATGAATGGATCAACACCGTTAGTTAATATGGGACAAACACGTTGGTATAAGAAACCGACACCGGAGTTTACATATGCAGTTGCCCTTGATCCTAGTATGGGTACTGGAGGAGACAATGCTGCAATACAAGTGTTTGAATTACCTAGTTACGAACAAGTTGCTGAATGGCAGCATAACACAACAGCTATCCCCGGACAAATAAGAGTGCTTGCAGATATATGTACATACTTACAAACAGAGACTCAAAATACTAATGGCATCTACTGGAGTGTTGAAAACAACGGTATAGGCGAAGCATGCTTACTTGTTATTAATGACTTTGGCGAAGAGAATATACCTGGACTATTTGTAAGTGAACCCATGCGTAAAGGACATGTACGAAAGTTCCGTAAAGGATTTAACACTACACACGGCACTAAGATTACAGCATGTAGTAGACTTAAAACAATGTTAGAAAATGACAAAATGACTATACACAGTAAACCGTTTCTGTCAGAACTTAAAAACTATATTGCAACTGGATCTAGTTACCAAGCCAAAGGCGGCCAAAGTGACGACTTAGTAAGTGCCACACTACTTGCAATAAGAATGATGGCAGTGCTTAAAGACTGGGACCCGGCAATTTATAATACCTTCAATCAAGTAGATCAAATTGAAGATTATGAAACACCGATGCCGATTTTCATTAGCTCAAACTATTGATAAAGATAAATACATTATAATGAAAAATTTAAATCTAATAGCAGAAGAACTTTTTAATAAGATACGTGGACGCTTTCCGAGTGTCACGTTAGGTGACGGCGAAGGCAAAGTTACTAACATTCCTAAAGATGCACGATTCTTTGACTTTGACTATAAAGAAGGCGCAATTAACTTAGGAAAAGTAAGTGTAAGTTTAGCAGAGAACAGTGTTGAAATCATGTATAGTGATAACTTTGTATCTGAGCAAGATGAGCTTACTAAGGAAAACTGGTATAACTTTTTAAAGGAAATACGACAGTTTAGTAAAAAAAGATTAATGTCGTTTGACACAAGAAATATAAACAAGTCAAACCTTGACAAAAGAGATTATAAGTTTTTAGCACAGAACCGCGGAGAAGAAACAATGAGTGAATCAAAAATGTACGGCACAGGCCGTGTAAGTTATCAGAAAGTTGACGGCGCTAGATTAGTAGTTAAACATACTGAAAGTGTTAACACTGAGATTGCAGGAGGACGCACACGCAGTATTGGTAAAATATATATCGAAAGCGCAGACGGCGAACGTTTTATGTATCCGTTCAAACACCTAAGTGGTGCAAGAGCAATGGCACGCCACGTAGCAGAAGGCGGCAAACCTTTTGATGAGTTTGGTACGCATATTGTAGGTCTAAGTGAAGAGATGAATAAACTCCGCAAGTTTAAATCTTACATGGGCCGCAATGCTGTAATGGCAGAAAGTTTAGCTGGATATAGTGATGCTGTTAATGATCGTATTAAGTTAGTTAAACGTACTATTGAATCATTACAAAAGCCAAAGTTTTACGCAGAAACATTTAAATCATTTGCTCCGGCAGTAATGGAAGATGTTCCTGCAGACGTTAAAGAAAATTGGATCGACCAATTAACAATTAAACAGTTTAATGAAGAATTGTCAGATGTATTTCCGTACATTTATAATTTAGTAAGTGAAGCAACAAAAGCAACAGAACTATCAGCTGAAGATTTACTAGGCGAAGGTCCGATTGACTGGGCTAAGGGAAAAATTAACGACTTCAAGCAAGGCCGCAAAGATAGGTCGCAACAGTACGATCAAGACTTACACATACTTAGAACAATTCTTGCTCAAAGTGGCATGGACAAATTTGATATTAATAATATTGAACAAAGTTGTAACAACGATCCAAGAGTATGCTTAATTAAAACAGTTAAAAGCACAGGTGCTGAATTAGGTGATATGGATCAAGAAGTATCGCGCATTGCTAAAGAGTTAGGCAGTGGATTTACAACTAGCAACGCAATGGGCAAAGAAAGTTATGAATCACAACTAGAAGATAGTTTTGAAGATATGATGGGACAATTTGCAGAAGCTAAAGAAGAAACAAAGGTATGTAAAGACTGCGGAGACACCTTTAACAAGCCTACTACAGATTGTAAGCATGACTCTCATGACCCGAAAGGCAGTCATTGGGTAGATGCAAACAACAACGGTATTGGTGACTTAGACGAAGGCAGCAAGGCAGGAAAAGAACAAAAGATTCCAGTAAGTGAATTTATTCTTAGTATGTTTGATCGCGATGCAGGAAAGTTTCCAAAAGGTGAAACAGCAATACTAACAGCAATTGAAAAAGATTACGGTGAGCAATATATTAATCCTGGCAAAGCATTTATTGAAGCTATTACTGCTAAGTTTGAAGAACTTAATGCAGGCAATAGCAATATGCTAGGCGAAGGCGGCGACGAAGAGATTTTCTTAGACTTCAGCAAAGAGTTAACAGACGTTGAACGTACAGACGATACTGAAGAATTTACTGCAAAACTTGACGGATTAGGTTTTAGAGCTGGGTCAGAAGAAGAAATTGATCTTGAAGGCATACCTGTTAATGTTACAATAAACGCAACTGGCTATGTACAAGAAGGTGAATTTGAAATTGTTAGTGTTACTGGCGACGATGGTACACAGTATGTACTAGACGAAACTGACACTTGGGATATTTATAACTTGACCGAGTTGTTCAGTAACGCACTAGCAACTGAAGATACAAACATGTACGCATCACAAAATAATACTGTAATGGAACCAACGATACAACAAGACGAAGAACTAGGCGATATACGTAGACTTTCAGGCATATAAAATAATTTAAAGAATTTGGCAGATTTCACTTGACATCTGCCTTATAATGTTGTACAATATATACTGTACTGTATGACAACAGGCAACTTGTAGCATTACGCTACAGCACATAGGCACTAACAGGAGGCATTAAACTATGGCATCATTAGCAGAAATCAGAGCGAAGCTCAAAGAGCAAGAAGCAAACACAGGTGGCAATCGCAACAGCGGTGGCGACAAAGCAATTTACCCATTTTGGAATATCAAAGAAGGCGAATCAGTAACGATGCGTTTCCTTCCAGACGGTAATGCAGATAACACATTCTTTTGGAAAGAACGTTTAGTTATCAAACTTCCTTTTGCAGGAGTTAAAGGTGAAACTGATTCACGTCCGGTACAAGTACAAGTACCGTGTATGGAAATGTATGGCGAAAGCTGTGCTATTCTAAACGAAGTACGTGGTTGGTTTAAAGACGCAAGTCTAGAAGACATGGGTCGTAAGTATTGGAAGAAACGTTCATACATTTTCCAAGGCTTTGTAAACGATAACCCGATCAGTGAAGACTCTCCAGAGAATCCAATTAGACGTTTTATTATTGGTCCTCAGATCTTTCAAATCATTAAGGCAGCACTAATGGATCCAGACATGGAAGAATTACCAACAGATTATACTGCTGGTGTAGACTTCCGTCTAAACAAAACATCCAAAGGTGGTTATGCTGACTATGGTACATCAACTTGGGCACGTAGAGAACGTCCGTTAAATGACGCAGAGATGCAAGCAGTTAACACACACGGTCTATATAACTTTGACGAGTTTCTTCCAAAGAAGCCAGACGAAGTTGCGCAGAGAGTGATGAAAGAAATGTTCGAAGCGTCAGTAGACGGTGAAGCATACGATGCAGATCGTTGGTCACAATACTTCCGTCCAAGTGGCATGCAAGCACGTACAGGTGATCCAACTAAAGCGGCAAGTTCAGGTGCAACAGCTATGAGTCAAAGTGCTCCAGTAGCAGCACCAGTAGCAGCACCGGCAGCGGCACCAGCGGCAGCACCTTTTGAGGCAGATGTAGCAACAGCAGAAGCAGCTATTGCGGCACCAGCGGCAGAAGCTGCACCAGCCGGCGGCGCAAGTGATATACTTGCAATGATCCGCTCACGTCAAGCACAATAAGAAAACAACACCCTCTGGGCTAATAGCCTAGGGGGTTACTTTCTAGCTTTTTTATTAGGAGAAAACATGGCTAAATCATTTGATGTTAGCAAGTTCCGTAAGGACTTGACTAAAAGTATCTCAGGCATGAGTACTGGATTTAACGATCCTACTGATTGGATTTCAACAGGATCATATGCACTAAACTATCTTATCTCAGGAGACTTTCACAAAGGTGTTCCGCTAGGTAAGGTTACTGTGTTTGCAGGTGAATCAGGAGCAGGTAAGAGTTATTTCTGTTCAGGTAACATTGTAAAACACGCACAGGATCAAGGTATCTTTGTAGTCTTAATTGACTCAGAGAACGCACTTGATGAGAGTTGGTTACAGGCTCTACAAGTTGACACTAGCCCAGAGAAATTACTCAAGCTAAACATGTCAATGATTGATGATGTAGCAAAAACTATCTCAACATTTATTACAGAGTATCGTGCTATGGCGGAAGAAGACCGTCCTAAGGTATTGTTTGTAGTTGACTCATTGGGTATGTTACTAACACCTACTGATGTTGATCAGTTTAACAAAGGTGATATGAAAGGTGATATGGGTCGTAAGCCTAAAGCACTAACTTCATTGGTCCGTAATACTGTTAACATGATTGGCTCACTTAACGTAGGCTTAGTATGTACTAACCACACTTATGCATCGCAGGATATGTTTGATCCTGATGATAAAATCAGTGGTGGTTCGGGCTTTATCTATGCATCAAGTATTGTTGTTGCAATGAAAAAGATGAAGTTGAAAGAAGATGAAGACGGCAACAAGATCTCAGAAGTTATGGGCATCCGTGCTGGTTGTAAAGTAATGAAGACTCGCTATGCAAAGCCTTTCGAAGGTGTGCAAGTTAAGATTCCTTATGAAACTGGTATGAATCCTTATAGCGGTCTAGTTGAATTATTTGAGAAGAAGAACTTGTTAGTTAAGCAAGGTAATCGACTCAAGTACATTAATCTAGCAGGCGAAGAAGTTCTTGAATATCGCAAAGCATGGATGATTGGTGGCAAACTTGATCAGATCATGTTAGAATATAACGAGAAAATGAAGCCTGTGGTAAATATCGACGAAGAAGGTAGTGAAGAAATTGACGCTGACTTAATTGATGAAAACATGGTTGAGGAGTAAAACATAATGGATGATACTCAAATTGTAGATGTGTGGACTTTATTTAAAGAATATATTGACAAGAAAGCACTAGAAATATCAGCTGAACGGTATGTTGATCTATTAGCTGACTACGGTGTAGCGGATGACGTTTTAACAAGTGCGTTAGGATCAGATGCTGTACTCGACGGCGCAATTAATTACTTTTTAGATGTTGATGAAGAAAACTACGCAGACGATGATGCGTGGGACAATGAGGATTAATAATGGGATGGTATAGCGAAGTATCACGAGACATATCTAAGATACCAAGTGCTGTACAGTTCTTTGAAGATGAGCTGATACAAGGACGTTTAGATGTAAAGCTCAAAGGCAACGTTGAACGTGCCGCAGCAAATATGCCCGGTATTGTTGAACAGCGTTTTAATCAACTTCAAGAGATTGAAGCAATCCTACACTACTTAAATATCGAGCTGCGTAGATTACGTAGCTCGTACTTTAAGAAATACTTAGAAAACTATCAACGAGCTCTGTCAAGCCGTGACGTTGAAAAATACGTAGACGGTGAGGCAGACGTTGTTGACTACGAAAAGATTATTAACGAGTTTGCACTAATGCGCAACAAGTGGTTAGGACTTTTAAAAGGGCTCGATCAAAAGCAATGGCAAATTACAAACATAGTTAAACTTAGAGTAGCGGGCATGGAAGATGCAAGTATATAATATTTTAATTGGCTGTGACCAATCTTATTATGATGACTGGGCTGTGCCATTATTAAATAGTATTCATCGACATAACCCGCAATTATCTTTGCATTGTCATATTGTAAATCCAACAGTTGAGAATTTTCTTGCTAACGTAAGTATTACTACTGAAACAAGAGAATTTTTAAACGACGAATCTAAAATAGCTTATCTACAAAGTGCTAGATTTGTTGCAGCCGATAGTAAATTTAGAAAAAACGAAAAAGTAATAATGATAGATGCAGATAGCATTTGCACTAGAACTATAAATGATATTGAATTTTCTAGACTATTTTCAAAACAGCACATACTACAACACCCTAAGGAAGCTAGGTGGCTAGCTGGGTTTGTAGTATTTCATGACACTGGATTTAGAGAAGAGTATATAAAAGAACTATGCAGCATTCCAGTAGACGACTGGAAGTGGGGACGCGATCAATTAGTGTTAAACGCCCTAGCAGACAAATGTAATTATCAAGTATTACCTAGAACTTGGATGAGCATTGGTAAGAATAAAAGTAACAGTGTATTCTTAACTCTAAAAGGCGAACAAAAAACTACTGATAAGTACTTAGGTATATATAAAAAGTATAAGGATAGTTAATGTTAGAAGATCATTTAGGTGGCCATCTCAATAAAACACATTTAGATGAAGGTGCTTTATTATGGTTAAAGAGTAAATTTAATGCTAAAACATATCTAGATATTGGCTGCGGCCCAGGCGGCATGGTCGAACTTGCAGAATCGCACAATCTTACAGCAACAGGAGTAGATGGCGATTATACTTTAGATCGATATAATCCAAACAATTTTATAATTCACGACTTCACCGCAGGCCCTGCTCCATTAACAGAGCAGTATGACTTAGGATGGAGTGTAGAATTTGTCGAACATGTGTACGAAGAATTTATTCCAAATTACATGCAAGCCTTTCAGCGGTGTAACGTAATAGCAATGACTTATGCTCCTCCAGGCTGGACAGGACATCATCACGTCAACTTGCAAGAAGAACAATACTGGATTGATAAATTAGCAGAATACAATTTAATTTACAATGCAGAATACACGCAGCAGTTACGTAACCACTCTACAATGAATCAGCACAAAAAGAAAAAGGCATTTGTTAAAAATAGAGGGATGATATTTATGAATATAAATATGTTATGAGATTCGATAATCCTATATATGATCATAACTTTACATTTCCTGACTTAGCCGACTTTCCTAGTTTAGAAAATGAATATAGATTCGATGATCGAATAGACACTGTGGGAGATATTGAATTATTAAAATCCTGTATTATAACTAATGATAAAATGCAATTTAACAATGTATTGTCGAGATATACTAGATTTAGTAAACGTTTAAATAAGAATATTTCAAAAATGTTTGATTTTTATACACACTTTGAAAATTCTAGATCTAGTAGTTCTAAATTATATGATACTTCTTTACTAACAGATGGTTACTATACAGATAAATTAAATTTAGAAGAAGTAATATTTAAACTACAATCTACAATAACCGATCTATATAAAATAGATGATTGGATGCCTCCGATAGGTACTATGGATCGAGGTAGTAAAGTAAGTACTCATGTTAAAAGAATAATAAATGAATTATTAAGCAAATCTAATATGCTTGACATTGCTAGTAATTATTTAGATGTAGGCAGGCAACTTCAAGTGGGCAGTGCATATCTGGTTGTTAGTACCCCAACAGACAATCATTGGAAGCAGTTTTTGCAAGACACTACTTATATAAGTAAGACAACTAATCTTCATATTGATCCTGTAGAGAATCAATTAAAAGTAATGATTTATTTAAATGACATTGATCAAGATAGTGGACCATTTAGTTATATTCCTACAAGCAATAGATGGGTACATGATCCATTACAAAATATAATAGGAAGAGCTGTTGCAACTGGCAACTACTGCAATACTCCAGAAGCTAGACAAGAAATATTTAAATTACCAAAATTTTTACGCATCAGTTATAACTTTGGTAGATCTTTAACTGATGATAATCCAGTGCAAAAAATATTATTAACCAAAGAAAAAATATTTACATCAACAAATGAAAATGTAATATTATTTGATCCAGCCGGTATGCACCGTGGTGGAATATGCAACAATAAACATAGGGTAGCAATACAAGTATTGTTAAAATAAAATGATGGATGATAAAGAATATCTAAAAAATGCAAACCTTACTCTTTCAGACAAAGTATTAAAGAAAAGAAGATTTAAATCTAATATATTAGATTTGCATATGAAAGAGTTTATGCTTGGACACGCAGTAAAATACCAAAGTAAGGATAAAGAAACAATTGATGTTGGAGCAAGCGTAGGATTATATGCTAGTAAGTTTGCTGAATACAGTAAACATGTACATTGCTTTGAAGCAATTCCTTTTGTACACGATCAAAGATTGTCTTTGTTATTAGATAGATATGATAATATTACTACATATAATTTCGCAGTTTGTGACAAAGAAGGTGAAAGCACATTTTACTTAGACGATAAAAAACTTGGAAATAACAGTTTTTCTAATCTAGTAGACGGGCAAGAAATTAAGGTCCAAACTACATTTCTAGACAAATACAACTTTTCTAATATAGGTTTTTTAAAAATAGATACCGAAGGTCACGAATTAAGTGTCTTAGAGGGAGCTATACAATTAATAGAAACACAGAAACCTACTTGTATGATAGAAATATATCCAGTTTTTAATAACGGCCCGGTTGATAGCACTTTTAAATTTATGTTAGATACTGGGTTTTATAATTGTTTTTATAATCATCGAGGCGAAGGACTAAAGGAAATAACAAGTATACAACATGGCGTAGATATTTCTCACAGCGAAATTACTATACATGATGGCGACTTTTTGTTTGTAAGTAAATGAACATTGAATTCGGCTGCGGCGAAGCGCCTACAAAAGTAGGATATAAAACTTGTGATATTAGAGATGTTCGCGGTGTAGACTTTGTATGCAATGCTTGGGATATTAAAAAGCATGTTAACGAACACACAGTTGATAATATATTTTCTAGACACTTTTTTGAACACCTAACATTTCCACAAGGCGAATTAGTATTACACGCCTGGCTCTCAATATTAAAGCCAGGCGCAAGATGTGAAATGATGTTACCAAACATGACCTATCATATTAATCAGTGGATTAATAGAAACTCAGAAGAAACTTTTAATCATGCAAAGGCTGGCTTTTGGGGATGGCAACGAGAAGCTGAAGAGGGCAAGGTATGGGACATCCATAAAAGCGGATACGATAGATTAAGTCTAACCGAGCTTGTTGAGTCAGTTGGGTTTATTAATATTAAGAGTATACGAAGCAATAAGCATAAACATTTGCATTTGGAATTTTATAAGCCTTGAAAGAATTACTAGTATTTGGTATTAAAGAAATGTATAGGAACCATCCTATGCCTAACCTCCCCAATTTTAAATTAATATCTTGGAAAGATAAAGAACTGTTAGATTCTGCAGACATTTATATTCAACATAATATATTAGGTCAAAAAAGAAAAAGTCTTAACAAGTATTACCAATATATCTTAGATAGTAATAAACCTTTTATAGTTGCTGAGAGTGCAGTCTTTAGACGCAATATGATACAGCCTCCTTCGGAGTTTGCATATCATAGATACAGCTGGACCAGTTATTTTCAAGATGAAGGCAATTATTGTAATGCCAATAGTCCAGCAGATAGATGGCTACAAATTCAAAAAGATCAAAATATACAAATTAAAGATTGGCAAACCAACGGCGAATATGTGCTAGTAATATTGCAACGCCCCGGTGATAGTAGTTTAAGAAATCTTCTTGCAAAATATGAAACATATGAAGGCTTTGTAACTTATACACTTAATGAAATTAAAAGACATACCAATAAGCCTATACGTGTGCGTATGCATCCGTTAAGGCAAGCTCAGCAATTAGAAATATTAGAAAAATTTGATGTTGAAATAAGCACTAATACACATGGTGCAGGACTGCTTGAAGGCGGCGACGGTCTGTACGAAGACTTTAAAAATGCATGGGCAGTTGTCGGATTTAATTCAAATGCACTTACAGAAAGTGTGTGCGAAGGGATACCTACATTTAGCTTATGTCCTAGTTCAATGGCTTGGGATTGTAGTAATAAAAATTTAGAGAACTTAGACTCTCCGCTATTATTTGATAGGCTACAATGGCTTTATAATTTAGGATATTGTCAATGGCGTGAAGACGAAATTGCAAAAGGCGCACCTTGGTTCCATTTATCAAAACGTATATAAACTGCTCATATAAATATCTATATGAACAAAGTAGTTTTAGTCACAGGTGGATTTGACCCACTACACAGCGGGCATATTGCCTATTTCAAAGAAGCAAAGAAGTTAGGTGACCGGTTAGTAGTTGGCCTAAATTCAGATGAATGGCTTGAGCGTAAGAAGGGCAGGGCATTTATGCCTTGGAATGAACGCCTATGCATTGTAAACAACTTACAAATGGTAGACGAAGTTTTTACATTTATGGACGATGATGATTCTGCTATAAATTTTATAAAACAAGTTAAAGCACACTATCCCAACGATAAAATAATATTTGCCAATGGCGGTGACCGAACATCTGAAAACATCCCTGAGATGGCAGTTGAAGGTGTAGAGTTTGTATTTGGTGTCGGTGGAGAAAACAAAGCTAACAGTTCGAGCTGGATACTAGAAGAGTGGAAAGCGCCTAAGACAGAGCGCCAGTGGGGATATTATAGAGTGATACACGAATATAACGAACATACTAAAGTAAAAGAATTAGCTGTGCCTCCAAGAGGCAAACTGTCAATGCAACGTCATAAAGAACGTGCCGAGCATTGGTTTGTTGCAGAAGGTACTGCAACTGTATATACAATTAATAGAAATACAGACATAGAACCATTAGGTGTATATACACAGCACCAGTCATTGCATATACCTGTAGGTACGTGGCATCAACTTGCAAACGAACATGAAACAACACTTAAACTTGTAGAAATACAATACGGAACAAATTGCGTGGAGTCAGACATTGAACGAAGAGATTAAACCATTACGAGTTTATGTAGGTTGGGATAGTAGAGAAGATATTGCATACCAAGTATGTAAAAGAAGTATCTTAGATACTGCTAGTGTTCCAGTTGAAATTATTCCATTAAAATTAAAAGAACTAAGAAAACAAGAAGTGTACTGGCGCAGCGAAGATAAATTAGCTAGTACAGAATTTACATTTTCTCGATTCTTGTTGCCTGAACTAAACAAGTATAATGGATGGGCATTGTTTATTGATTGTGACTTTGTTGCTCTTACAGACATAAAGAAACTATTTGATCAATGCAACGACAAGTATGCATTAATGTGCGCTCAACATGATTATCAGCCTAAAGAAAGTACAAAGATGGATGGTCAGCGTCAAACTGTTTATCCACGTAAAAACTGGTCTAGTATGATGCTTGTCAATTGTTCACATCCTGCTAATAAAGAGTTAACAAAAGAATTAGTTAATGATGAAAAAACAACCGGCAAATACTTACATCGCTTTAGTTGGTTATCAGATAATCTAATTGGTAAAATAAGTCATGAATGGAATTGGTTAGTAGGACACTACAAACAACCTGCTGACGGCACCCCTAAATTTCTACATTACACCGAAGGCGGGCCTTGGTTTAAACAATGTCAAGATTGCGAATATGCAAATGAATATTATAAAGTAGAACGGCAGTATCTAAAAACAGAACATCACAACGTTGCAATGAAGTTAGTTACTGAACGTGCAAGTCCTAAAACAATTGAAGGACTAACTATACCTGATTATTTAAAAGAACCAATCAAGGCGCTAGCTTATTCGTCACTTGATCCAAATGGAGACTATTACGGATATACTAAGGAGAAAGCAATGGCATTAGTACAAAATAAATTTCACACTGAAAAGACCCATAAGGTTGCAGCAATATATAATGACGATTTAAATTATGATAATAAACCTTATGTATACGACGAATACTTAGAATCATTTAGTATAGGTATTAACGGTAAGCTTAGTACATGGGCAGCCGAAGTTAATACTAATTGCCCCATAGTTATTAGAGGCGTTGGCAAGTCAAGCAAAGAGGCTGTGATACATTGTTGGGCAACAGGAAGAGATTTTTACGCAATTGATACTGGATACTTTGGCAATTCAAAAAGTAAGTCAAAAGGATGGCATCGAATTACTAAAAATAATTTACAAAATTTAGGACCAATTATTGAACGCCCGCATGATAGATTACTTAATTGGAAATATAAAAAGTTTCGCCCAGGTAAAAAGATATTAATATGTCCTCCAAGTGAAAAGGTAATGAAACTTTTTAATCAATCTACGCCCGAAGCTTGGACTGCAACAGTTGTGGCACAACTAAGACAACTTACAGATCGTCCTATAGAAGTTAGAATGAAACCTACTAGAACTGAACGCATATTAAAAAATCAATCACTTGAAAACGCACTAAGTGAAGATGTACATTGCCTTGTTACCTATAATAGTATTGCAGCATTAGAAGCACTAATGGTCGGAAAGCCAGCAATTACACTAGGACCAAACTGTGCATCAATGGTATGTAATACTTCGTTATCAGATGTAGATAATTTACACACGCCAGACAAAGATGAAATGCTAGCACTAATGGCACACTTGAGCTATGCACAATTTAGTAGGCAAGAAATGATGAACGGTTTTGCCTGGGATACAATACATGAAAGTAGTTAGTTACTTTAATGTTGTGCCTTCTAAAAATAAAAGTCAAGAGAAACACGATATCTTAACTAAATTTATAGAAGGAGTCAATGCAGCCGGCGACACAGGCATACTTCATCAAGGCGATAATTTAATCAAAGCTGACGTTGGATTTATACAAGGCTGGCAACACGAGAGTGGCAAAAATGCCACACATTTGCGGCTACGACAAAGTGTAATAGATCGTACAGCAAATACTCATGTGTGTACAGCAGATGCTAATTTATTCCTTTATGCTAATGGGCGCAATGCGCCGCATCATTATTTGCGTTATAGTTTTAATGGAGTGTTCCGTAATACCGGAAACTACTTTGATGATAATGTTGATCCTGCAAGATGGCAACAAATATCTACAGACTGTGATATACAAATAGAAGATACTAAAAAGGACGGAGTACACATTCTTATATGTGCGCAGCGTGATAAAGGTTGGGCTATGGGTACTCTCGATCTCAATAGTTGGATATTTACAACATGTCAAGAAATTCGTAAGTATTCAAATAGGCCAATTGTTATTAGATTGCACCCTGGAGATAGACAAACACAAAGCCAGTCACCGCAAATGAAACTAAGAATACAAGCGCAGCTACACAATGTAACATTGAGTACACAAAAAGATTTAGACGATGATTTAAAAAACTGCCATGCTGTAGTTAATCATAATAGCAGCAGCATTGTAGGACCAGTAGTAAAAGGATACTCTGCATTTATTACAGACCCCATAAAGTCACAATGTGCAGAAGTTGCCCACACTGATTTTAGTTTGATAGACACTCCGATTGAATTTGATAGACTAGCTTGGCTAGAACGTATTAGTATGTTCCACTGGAAGTTTAGCGAATTAGTAGATGGCAGCGCCTGGAAACATATACGACAGTATGTTTAGTTTCTAATAACAGCCCAAGTATGTTTAGACTCTGTTCGAACAATTTCTACATCAACTCCTTCGGCTATTAATTCTTTAATGAATACATTTATAGCTTTTATCTTTACATCATCGAATACAATAAGTGTACTATCTTTAACCATAGAATAATCATGCTTGACTGTGTCATAGCTATGCCCGCCGTCGATATACACAAAATCAAATTTAGTAGACGACATTGTATCTGTAGTAAACCCTTTGTGTAGTTTATATGTTACATTCTTATGTTTTTTTCGTATCTTTGTTAACGTTCTCTCAGCAGCAAGAATTGTTGCAGGGGCTTTGCCATTACGTTCTTGTTTGTGAAATTCTTCACTAGCATTTTCGCCATCAAATATATCGTATCCATAATAAGTTAATTGTTCGACTTTGGGCGCGAAATGATTAATAAACTGTTTAGCAGTTCCGCCTTTGTGAGTGCCAACTTCGCCTATAAAGGCACATTTAGCATCGCCGATAATTGTTAGTATTGTTTCAAATAAGAATGGCTTCATTTATTTTTCCAATAATCCTCTGTGCGATTAACCATAATATCTTTTGCTCGAGAACTACCTTCATCTTTGCGAACGCCTTTCATATGATCAATCCATTTACCTAATTTAGTGTTTATTAATGGATGGCCGCCCCCGCCTGACTTTGCTTCCGTAAGATACATTTCGGCACTATAATCTAACACTGCTGGATGCAGTTGTTTCATCTTGTTTATAATATGTCCAAATATAAAACTATCATGCCATTCATCTAATAAAAACATTCCGTTTTCTGCGTCTTCATACATGCGCTCAAACTCTACTAAGAAATCTTGGCAGACGCCGTCATTTAAGTTCATCCCATAGAATCCGCACTCGGGCCACGTCTGTGATCCTTTGCCTCTGCCAACATATGTAATCCAACTAGTCTTTGGAAGTAGCTCGGCAAATTCTTCAAAGCTCCAATTATTGTGTACAAACGTGTCTGCATCCATCCACACACACCAGTCCTTAGAGCGTGTACAAGCGTCATACACAGCATAAGTCTTATTGGCGAATCGTACAGCGTCCCACTTAAACTCTTTGTTCCAGTCCCTACGAGTATTGCGCTGTGGTTCATTACTAACGTCACCGTTAGCTTTAGGTGTATCTTTCCATTTTTCTTTAAATGCATTTAGTTTTGGTAATGCTGTTCTAGCATCAATAATTTCAATTTGTCTAGGATCAGGATTAACTGGCATGCAATCTTCAACATAGCATAATAACTTAATACGTTTATCTACTCGTTGTGCAAAGCTATCTAAAAATCTTTGACCGTATGTTCTCATTCCAGCTGGATGAAAAGTTGTAACCACAGTTATGTTTGGCATGAGGTACTCCTTGTTAAATAGTATACTACTGGAGTATTTAACAATGATTTTTTGTCTGTATACAGATCATGGCGCACTTAATAGTAAACCTGTGTTTGAAGCATTTGCCAAAAGTTTAGTCGACACAGGACATAAAGTAATATATAACGAACCTTACCAGGTGTTTGGTCATTATAGCAATTACGATATTGCCGTCATATGGAGTGTACTATGGCAAGGAAGAATGGAAAAGAACAAAACAGTGTGGGAACAAAACCGCATGTTAAACAAACCAGTAATTGTATTAGAAGTCGGTGGCATGCACCGTGGAACAACTTGGAAGGTAGGATTAAATGGGATTAATAGAAGTGCTTACTTTGGGCCCGATAATAATAACGATGATCGCCATCGTCTACTCGGTCTATCGTTAAAGCCGTGGCGTACACAAGGAGAACATATTCTTCTGTGCGGCCAACATGACAAGAGTTTACAATGGACAGGGATGCCTGTACAAAGTAAATGGGTAATTGAGACTATTAAAACTATCCAAACACACAGTAAACGCCCTATACTATTCCGACCACATCCTAGATGCCCGTTACCGACTATTGAAAACGAATTTAAAAATGTTTATAGACAACAACCAGTACAACTGCCAAACAGTTACGATGACTTTGACATGGGATTTGACAACGTACATGCTACTGTAAGCTACTCTAGCAACCCGGGTGTACATAGTATCATTAACGGCATTCCAGCGTTTGTAGGCACCAGCTCGTTAGCATATGACGTTGCTAACGACATAGACTTCCTACACGATATAGAACAGCCTCTTATGCCAGACAGACAACAATGGCTTAATGACTATGCCCATACTGAATATACACTTGAAGAAATTGCACAAGGTATACCACTTAACTACTTGACAAATATGATGTAATAAGCTATACTACTAGTATGAAACTTATTACTATAG
>Ga0307488_10002200_pt1 | contig 16463 bp, 12 predicted proteins | sample SB02metaG_FD_202248 | JGI IMG/M metagenome (GOLD analysis project Ga0307488, IMG submission 202248) | Sea-ice brine microbial communities from Beaufort Sea near Barrow, Alaska, United States - SB 0.2 | ecosystem: Environmental > Aquatic > Marine > Coastal | place: USA: Alaska | collected... | reverse complement strand
CCAAGGTTTTTTTAACATAAAATAATAAAGATGAAAAAAATTACATTACTAGTATTCCTATTTAGCCTTAATTTCTTTGGGCAAGAAGAGAATTATAGTGTAAAAAATTTAGATGTAAATACAGAATATTCTGATTTTGGGACTACATATATGGGTGATAGTACCGTCATTTATGCTTCTACTAAAAAGATAAGTAGAACAATTAGAAAAAGAGTCTGGAGACAAAATATGCAGCCTTATTTAGAGTTGTATTCTGGAAAAGTATCTTCAGACGGAGGAATAAATGATAGCGAGAATTTTTCTGATAAAATAAATACACGATATCATGAGTCTAATTTAGCATTTACCAAAGATTTAAAGACGGTTTATTTTTCAGCAAATAATTATAATCAAGAGAAAAAATTGAAGCGAGCAGAAGAAGGAAAAGATAAAGGCTGGGCATTAATACAATTGTATAAAGGAACCGTTGAAGATAATGGAGAATGGAGTAATATTACTCCTATGCCTTTTAATAATGACAATTATCAAACAGGACACCCATCGTTAAATGATGCTGAAAATAAATTATATTTCACTTCCGATATGATAGGGGGATATGGAATGACGGATATTTATGTTGTAAACATTAATGAAGACGGAACATATGAAGAGCCTGAAAATTTAGGACCAAAAATCAACACTGAAAATCGTGAGATGTTCCCATTTATTTCAAAGGATAATGTGCTTTACTTTTCTTCAGACGGACAAGAGAATACATTAGGAGAATTGGATATTTATAGAGCGAAAATAGGTAAAGACAACAAATATCTTGAGCCTGAAAACTTAGGAACTCCATTAAATAGTGCTAAAGATGACTTTGGAATAACATATCGATCAGGAAAAAAAATAGGGTACTTTTCTTCCAATCGTGATGGAGGTAAAGGAGATGACGATATTTACTATTTTGAAGAATTATTGTGTAGTCAGATTTTTCAAGGAACCGTAAGAGATAAAAAAAACAATGCTTTATTACCACAATCCTATGTTTTTTTATATAAAGATGGTGAAAAAGTTGAGAGTTTAGTTTTAGGAAACGATGCTTCATTCAAGTTTGTAGTTGATTGTGATTCTGCATATAAAGTTATTGTTGAAAAGAAATACTTTGCTCAAGAAGTTAAAGAATTTGAAACTTCTGATCAAAGAGGTTTACAAGTGGATTTGAATTTTCATTTAAAAATCAAAGAAGAATTTGTTGAAGTTGGAGAAAAAACAGTAATCAATATCAATCCTATTTACTTTGATTTAAACAAATCAAATATTCGTCCAGATGCTTTATTGGAGTTGATTAAAGTAATCAATATCATGAAAAAATATCCTAAATTAATTATTGAAGGAGGTTCTCATACAGACAGTAGAGCTAGTCATAGTTATAATGAAGCGCTTTCTTTAAGAAGAGCAAATTCCACAATTGATTATATCATAAGAAACGGAATTGATTCGAATAGAATTTTTGCGAAAGGGTATGGTGAATTACAGCTAGTTAATGGATGTGATAAAGGAGTGAAGTGTACGGAAGAAGAACATCAACTGAATCGTAGAACAGAGTTTGTGATTAAAAACCCTGAGATAATAAAAAAGTAAAAAAGTGATTTATAAATAAAAAAGCACTTGCGAGTTGTAGGTGCTTTTTTGTATCTTAATATTTAAGAATAAAGATAAAATATGTAATTTCGCAAACTAATTGATTAGATGGCAAGTGATGAGTAAAAAATTCAAAGAATATAAAGGATTAAATCTACCAAATGTAGCAAATGAAACGCTTAATTTTTGGGAGGAAAATTCAATATTTGAAAAGAGTATAACAACACGTGAAGGGAATAAACCATTTGTGTTTTTTGAAGGACCTCCTTCAGCCAATGGATTACCTGGAATTCATCACGTAATGGGACGTACTATCAAGGATATTTTTTGCCGTTATAAAACTTTACAAGGATTTCAAGTAAAGCGTAAAGCAGGTTGGGATACACATGGACTTCCGATAGAGCTTGGAGTTGAAAAAGAACTGGGAATTACAAAGGAAGATATAGGTAAGAAGATAAGCGTTGAAGAGTATAATAACGCTTGTAAAAAAGCGGTAATGCGCTATACAGATGTATGGGAAAACCTTACTAAGACTATGGGACATTGGGTGGATATGAAAGATCCATATGTGACCTATCATTCTAAGTATATGGAGACTGTATGGTGGTTACTAAAAGAGATTTACAATAAAGATTTATTATATAAAGGATATACTATACAGCCTTATTCGCCAAAAGCAGGGACTGGATTAAGTTCTCATGAAATCAATCAGCCTGGAGCATATCAAGATGTAACAGATACTACTGTTGTTGCGCAGTTCAAAGCCGATAAAAGCACATTACCTGAAATTTTACAGAATACTGATGGTGAAGTTCACTTTCTAGCATGGACGACTACACCTTGGACATTGCCTTCAAATACGGCATTAACTGTCGGTGCCAAAATTGATTATGTCGTTGTTAAATCATTTAACCAATACACATTTAAACCTTCAAATTTAATTCTTGCAAAAGCATTAATAAGAAAACAGTTTGGTAAAAAATATTATGAAGTAGATGCTGTTGATGGATTAGACGCTTATGCAGATAATGATAAAAAAATTCCATTTTTTATTGCAAATAAATGTAAAGGAGCAGCGTTAGTTGGAACAACATACGAGCAATTATTGCCATATGTACTTCCATATAGCAACCCTGAGAATGCTTTTAGAGTAATCTCTGGAGATTTTGTAACGACCGAAGATGGGACTGGAATAGTACATACGGCACCAACTTTTGGAGCAGATGATGCGCTAGTTGCTAAACAAGCAATTCCGGAAATTCCGCCAATGTTAGTAATGGATGGTAATGAAAACCTAGTTCCACTAGTAGATTTACAAGGTAGATTTACCAAGCATATGGGAGAATTTGCAGGAAAGTATGTGAAGAATGAATATTATGGCGATGGTGAGGCTCCTGAGAAGTCGATTGATGTAGAAATTGCTATTAAATTAAAAGAAGAAAATAAAGCGTTCCACGTAGAAAAATATAAGCATAGTTATCCTCATTGTTGGAGAACAGATAAACCAATTTTATACTATCCATTAGACTCATGGTTTATCAAAGTTACTGAGAAGCGTGACCGTATGTATGAATTGAATAAAGAGATCAATTGGAAGCCAAAATCTACAGGAGAAGGAAGGTTTGGAAATTGGTTGAAAAATGCTAATGATTGGAACCTTTCAAGATCCCGTTATTGGGGAATTCCATTACCGATATGGAGAACAGAAGATGGAGCAGAAGAAATAATAATTGGCTCTACGGAAGAATTAAAAAAGGAAATGCAAAAATCTGTTGAAAAAGGATTTATGCAAAAAGATATTTTCGCAGATTTTGAAGTTGGAAATATGTCGGATGAAAATTACGACAAAATCGATCTTCACAAGAATATAGTAGATCAGATTGTACTGGTTTCTCCTTCTGGAAAACCAATGAATCGTGAAGCAGATTTAATTGATGTATGGTTTGATTCTGGTTCGATGCCCTATGCTCAATGGCATTATCCATTTGAAAATAAAGAATTAATTGACGATAAGAAATGTTTTCCAGCTGATTTTATTGCGGAAGGAGTAGATCAGACTCGAGGATGGTTCTATACACAGCATGCGATAGGAACGTTGGTTTTTGATTCGATGGCTTATAAAAACGTTGTATCTAATGGACTTGTTCTTGATAAGAATGGAAAGAAAATGTCTAAGCGTCTTGGGAATGGAGTTGATCCATTTGAAACGATGGAGAAATATGGGGCGGATGCGACAAGATGGTATATGATATCAAATGCCAATCCTTGGGACAACTTAAAGTTTGACGTAGACGGAATTGATGAAGTGCGTCGTAAGTTTTTTGGAACATTATATAATACCTATTCTTTCTTTACATTGTATGCCAATATTGACCAATTCAGTTATGCTGAAGAGGAAATAGCAATACAAGATAGACCAGAAATTGATCGTTGGGTATTATCAGAATTGAATACGTTGATAAAATATGTTGAAGAATCATTTGACGATTACGAACCAACTAAAGCAGCTCGTGCAATTCAAGATTTTGTTACTGAAAACTTGAGTAACTGGTTTGTGAGGTTGAGTAGAAGACGTTTTTGGAAAGGAGATTATCAACAAGATAAAATTTCAGCATATCAGACATTATATACGTGTATGTTGACGGTTGCTAAATTAAGTTCGCCGATTGCACCATTTTTTATGGACAATCTTTACAGAGACTTAACGTCTGTTACTGGTAAAGGTTTAGAGTCAGTACATTTAGAGGAATTCCCTGCATTTAATGAATCGTTAATAGATTCAGATCTTGAACGTAAAATGCAGAAAGCACAGAAAATTTCTTCTATGGTATTGTCATTACGAAAAAAAGAAATGATAAAAGTACGTCAGCCCTTACAACGTGTAATGATTCCTATTCTTGATGAACAAGAAAGAGAAGATATTCTTGCGATTCAAAATCTTATTATTTCTGAAGTGAATGTGAAAGAAATTGAATTGATAGATGATGCTTCGGATATCCTAGTTAAGAACATAAAACCTAATTTTAAAGTCTTAGGGCCAAAATATGGCAAACAAATGGGCTTAATAGGCGTTCAAGTAAAGAAATTCACTCAAGAAGATATTAACAAAATCGAAAAAGAGGGAGAGATTATAGTGAAAATTAACGATAATATTGTAAAATTGTCGATCGATGAAGTTGAAATCTCATCACAAGATATCGAAGGTTGGTTGGTTGCTAATCAAGGTGGATTGACTGTTGCTCTGGATGTTTCCATTTCAGAAGAGTTACGTGAAGAAGGAAATGCTCGTGAGTTGATTAATAGAGTTCAGAATTTGCGTAAAGATTCAGGATTAGAAGTGACAGATAAGATTAAATTAAGTATAGAAAATAATTCTATTTTGGAACAAGCAGTTCAGTCAAATGAACAATACATCAAGAATGAAACACTAACTGCCGAACTACAATTTGTAAATAGTATAGAAAACGGTACAGAAATTGAGTTTGACGAAGTAAAAACAAAAATATTAATTGAAAAAATATAAAACTATGGTTACAAATTCTCAACATTATTCAGAGAAAGATTTGGCTGAGTTCAAAGAAATTATTTTAAAAAAAATTGAATCAGCAAACGAAGATTTAAGATTGTTGCAGGGAGCATTTAAAAATGACAGAAACAACGGGACAGAAGATACTTCTCCTACGTTTAAAGCATTTGAAGAAGGCTCAGAAACAATGAGTAAAGAAGCAAATATGCAATTGGCAATACGTCAAGAAAAATTTATCCGTGATTTAAAAAACGCATTATCACGAATTGAAAATAAGACATATGGTGTGTGTAGAGTTACTGGAAAATTAATTCAGAAGGAACGTTTAAAATTAGTTCCGCACGCAACATTAAGTATTGAAGCAAAAAACATGCAATAACATCAATAAGTATATATTTAAAAGCTTCTTGTTTTTTTAACCAAGAAGCTTTTTTATTTTAGCCAAATGAGAAACAATATTCAATTGAAAAAATCCATTGCCATCATAGTCATCGTTTTATTGATTGACCAATTGGTTAAAGTCTATATTAAAACACACTTTTATTTAGGAGAAACAGTACATATCTTTGGATTGGATTGGGCGAGATTACATTTCGTTGAGAATAATGGAATGGCATGGGGAACAGAATTTGGAGGTAGAACCGGAAAATTATTTTTGACACTTTTTAGATTGGTTGCCATTACAGGAATTGGATATTGGTTGGTTTCTTCTATTAAACAAAACGCTTCTAAATTATTGATATTTGCCATTACATTGATATTTGCAGGAGCATTTGGAAATATTATTGACTCTGTTTTTTACGGACTTATTTTCGATACTCCTGGAGGAACAAATCTGGCAACTTCATTTGCTGAAAACCCATACGGAACATTATTTCATGGAAAAGTAGTTGATATGTTCTATTTTCCTTTTATTAAGAATGGAACTTTCCCTTTTTGGATACCGTTTATTGGAGGTGAAACATTTACTTTTTTCAATGCTATTTTCAATGTTGCGGATTTTGTGATTTCTGTAGGTGTTGGGGTTCTAATTGTTTTTAACAAAAGAGTTTTTCCTAAAGAAGAAAAAACGACTATTACTGAAGCATAATTTTTTCTAAAACAATTCTACACTTCCACAATAATTGCATAAATTCGTTCTATGCAAGACCTTCCTTTGGAAATACAAGTAAAAACACTTCCCTCCAATCCTGGAGTGTATCAATACTACGATAAAGAAGGAGTTATACTCTATGTAGGCAAGGCTAAAAATTTAAAAAAGAGAGTCGCATCCTACTTCAATAAGAACCATGAGAATGGTAAAACCAGAGTATTGGTTAAGAAAATTGTGAACATAAAGCATATTGTTGTAGACACTGAAACGGATGCTTTATTGCTTGAGAACAACCTTATAAAAAAATACCAACCAAGATATAATGTAATGCTCAAGGATGATAAAACCTATCCTTGGATATGTATAAAAAAGGAACGCTTTCCACGAATTTTTTTAACACGCAATGTTATAAAAGACGGTTCAGAATATTACGGCCCTTATACTTCTGGGAGAACAGTAAGAGCATTGCTAGACTTGGTAAAAGAGTTGTATCAATTACGAACATGTAATTTTTTTCTTAGCGAAAAAAACGTTGAGGCCGGAAAATATAAAAAATGTTTAGAATTTCATCTAGGAAATTGTAAAGCTCCGTGTGAAGCAAGACAAACTGAAGAGGATTACAATCAAGACATTAATGCGATTCGTCATATAATCAAAGGAGATTTTAAAGATGCAATGGAAACTTTTAATGGATTGATGCAAATGTATGCTGACAAAATGGAATTTGAAGAAGCACAAAAAATAAAAGATAAGATTGATAATTTATCCAATTATCAGTCAAAATCTACCGTTGTAAACCCTTCTATTTCCAATGTTGATGTGTTTTCAATTATTTCTGATGAAAGTTATGGTTATGTCAATTTTTTCAAAATAATGAATGGCGCAATTATTCAATCTCATACTTCAGAAATCAAGAAAAAACTAGATGAAACGGATAAAGAATTATTAGAACTAGCGATCGTAGAAATTCGTCAACGGTTTCATTCACAGTCAAAAGAGATTTACGTTCCATTTGAAGTCAGTCTTGGTAATCAAATAAAAGTGGTAGTGCCGAAACTAGGAGATAAAAAGAGAATTGTAGAGTTGTCGCTTCGCAATGCGAAATATTACCGTCAAGAACAGTTTAAGCAGATAAAGATTGTAGATCCTGATCGCCACGTGAAAAGAATTATGGCGCAGATGAAAAAAGACTTGCGACTTTCATTAGAACCAGTTCACATAGAATGTTTTGATAATTCCAATATTCAGGGAACCAATCCTGTTGCGGCTTGTGTGGTTTTTAAAAATGGAAAACCAAGTAAAAAGGAGTATCGCCATTTCAATATTAACACTGTAGAAGGTCCTGATGATTTCGCCTCAATGGAAGAGGTTGTTTATAGGCGCTATAAACGATTATTAGCAGAGGACGAACCATTACCACAACTAATTGTAATAGACGGAGGGAAGGGGCAGTTATCGTCGGCATTAAAAAGTTTGGACATACTAGGTTTGCGTAATAAGATTGCGATTATAGGAATTGCAAAAAGATTGGAAGAAATATATTATCCGTCTGATCCAATTCCTTTATATTTGGATAAGAAATCTGAAACATTAAAGATTATCCAACAATTGCGAAATGAAGCCCATAGATTTGGGATCAATCATCACAGAAATAAACGTAGTAAACAGGCCATAGAAACGGAATTAGAATTAATTCCAGGAATAGGCCAACAGACAATTGTAACATTGTTGCAATATTTTCGTTCAGTTAAAAGAATTTCCCAAACTTCTAAAGTCGATTTGGCAGAAGTTATAGGAGAGTCTCGCGCAACCAAAGTATACAATCACTATCATAGTAATATATTAAACAAGTCAAGTTAAAAGTTTTATCCTCCGCAGGAATGATTAATAGCGAACAGCATGTGATTGCTAAAGAAATAAAATTAAATACATGAAAAAAGAACTTACACTTTTATTGATTTTTTGTACACTTTTTGGTTTTTCACAAGAAGATAATGACGTGCAGAAAGATGTGAAAGTTGGTTTGGTGCTTTCTGGAGGAGGAGCAAAAGGGTTCGCGCATGTTGGTGTTTTAAAGGTGTTGGAAGAGGCAGGAGTTCGTGTTGATTATATCGGAGGGACAAGTATGGGAGCGATTGTAGGATCTATGTATGCTTCTGGTTATTCTGCAAAAGAGATCGATTCATTAATACGAACATTTGATTTTGACAAAATAATGCAAGATGAGATTCCAAGAAAATCTAAGCCATTTTATGAAAAAGAAAACGGTGAAAAATATGCAATAACATTTCCTTTAAAAAAAGGTAAAATCACCATTCCTAAGGCCGTCTCTAAAGGTCAGAATGTTCTGAATCTTATGACTGAATTATTACAACACGTAGATTCAATAACCGATTTTAATAAACTCCCTATTCCTTTTTTTTGTATTGCAACTAATCTAGAAACGGGGAAACAAGAAATACTAAATAGTGGGTTCTTGCCAAAAGCTGTTCAAGCAAGTGGTGCTTTTCCAACCTTATTAGAACCTGTAGAAATAGGAGGGAAATTATTGATTGACGGTGGAGTTGTAAACAACTTCCCTATAGATGAAATCATTGAAATGGGTGCTGATATTGTGATTGGGGTTGATTTAAGAAGTGATTATGATGAAAAAGACGAGTTGGATTCTGCATTGAAAATAGTGAATCAGATAATAAGTTTTCAAATGTATGGAAGTTATGATGATCGAATTAAAAAAACCGATGTATACATCCATCCAGATATGAATAAATATTCAGTTACATCGTTTGATAAGATTGAAGCGATAGAGGCGATTGGAGAAAAAGTAGCAAGAGAAAAATTTGTAGATTTTTTAAGAATAGCAAAACAACAGTCTAAAAAAAGGCTTCCATTCTACCGTCAAGACCAACAAAATGAATTGCATATAAAAAGTATCCTTATTAAAGGGAATCAAGATTATACACGTAATTATGTGAAAGGAAAAATGAAAATTGAAGAAGGGCAGACTATTCTTTTTTCTGATTTAGTTGAAGGAATTAATAACCTAACAGCGACAGGAAATTTCACAAATATTCAATATAAAATTGATACTGAAAAAGATGGAAGTATACTTTCTTTAAAGTTAAAGCAAAATGATATTTCTACCTATGTGAAGTTTGCTGCTCATTACGATAAACTTTATAAAACAAGCATATTAACCAATCTCACAACCAAACATTTATTGTCAAAAAATGATGTTCTATCTGTAGATTTAGTTTTGGGAGACAACTTGCGGTATAATCTTAATTATTTTATTGATAATGGAACGAATTGGAGTTTTGGACTTAGGTCACGTTTGAATACATTTAAAACTGATATAGACTACAATCAAGATAATATAAGTCGAATCAATCTTGAATATAGAGACATCACTAACCAACTCTATTTTCAGACGGTATTCAATAGAAAATTTGCTCTTGGTGTTGGTGCTGAGCATAAACGAATCAATACGTTTACAGAAACACTACAGACGCTTACGAATCAAGAAAAAACCTATTTTGACAAGTCAGATTATGGAAACTTCATTTCCTATCTAAAACTTGACACATATGATAATAAGTATTTTCAGAAAGAAGGAGTCAATGTTGATATAGATCTAAAATGGTACTTATTCTCTTCAGATTATAATGAAAATTTCAATTCTTTTTCTCAATTAAAAGGCAAAGTAGGCTATGCACGTACCTTTTTTAATAGTTTAACGACTCACTTTATTACGGAAGCAGGTTTTACAATAGGCGATAACGAGAATACAACATTAGATTACAGATTAGGAGGTCATGGAGAGAACTTAATAAATACATTAATTCCTTTTTATGGTTATGATTATGCTTCATTATCAGGAGATGGTTTTTTTAAATCTTCATTAACATTACGATATGAATTTGCCGAGAACCATTATTTAATGACCACAGCGAATGCTGCTCGGATCGATGATGATTTATTTAATCAAGGAAGAATATTTGAAGACACGAAATTAGGTTATGCTGCAGGATATGGATTTGATTCTTTTATGGGACCTATTGAAATGAATTATACATGGTCTCCGGATACTGGAAATAAATTCTGGTATTTTAGTTTAGGATACTGGTTTTAACCCATAAAAAAACCGATTGCAATTCAATTGCAATCGGTTTTTATCTTGATATTGTTAATGCCTTAATTTACTTATCATTTGTTTTATCAAATGAATATTGTAAATATTGGAAAGCATCACGAGGTAAAATTTTGATCCACTTTTTGTACTTTAAAAACCATCTATTTTGAATAGATGGGAATCCTTGTTTAAGATAAGAAGCTATAAATGGATGTGTATTTAACACAACTCTTTCATAACCTTTGTCAGAATTTATAATTCCGTCAAGTTCATGCTCAATTTTATCAATCACTACGATTGGAGCCTCTATTTCACCTACTCCATTTGGATTAGGTTCTTTAGTTTTTATAACCAATTCTGGACGTACTCGCTGACGAGTTATCTGAATTAATCCGAACTTACTCGGAGGTAAAATCTTGTGCTTTGTACGATCAAATGACATTTCATTTTTCAAGTGAGCGTATAATTTATTTCTATCTTCTGCCTTATGCATATCGATAAAATCAACCACAATAATTCCTCCCATATCTCTTAACTGCAACTGTCTTGCGACTTCTGATGCAGCAATCATATTTACTTCCAGTGCAGTATCTGCTTGTGACTTGGCTTTATTAGAACGATTACCGCTATTTACATCAATTACGTGTAAAGCTTCAGTATGTTCTATTACCAAATAAGCACCTTTGCTCATTGAAACCGTTTTTCCAAATGCCGTTTTAATCTGACGCTCAATACCGTACTTTTCAAAAATCGGTACGTTAGATTTATGGAACTTAACAATTGATTCTTTTGACGGAGCAATTTCTTGAATGTAGTCTTTTATTTCTACGGTAAGCGCTTCATCATCAACAATTATATTGCTGAAAGAATCGTTAAATACATCTCTTAAAATAGAAGACGCACGATTCAATTCACTTAATACCTTGGTAGGTGCATCTGCTCTTCTTATTTGTTTGCACATTGCAACCCATCTTTCTAAAGAATTCTGAAGGTCACGATCTAGTTCTGCTACTTTTTTATCGATAGCAACAGTTCTGATAATAACTCCAAAATTTTTAGGTTTGATACTTTTAATAAGTCTTTTTAATCGTTCTTTTTCTTTTGGATCTTCTATTTTTTGAGAAACAGAGATTCGATTAGAAAATGGAACTAAGACTAGAAATCTACCTGCAATTGAAAGTTCGGAATTTAACCTTGGGCCTTTAGTAGAAATAGGTTCTTTAACTATTTGAACTAATGTGTTCTGGCCTGTTTTAAGGACATCTCCGATTTTCCCATCTTTAAGAATGTCTTTCTCAAAATGGAAATTTTTTAAAGTGAAATCTTTTTGTTTACCTGTGTTAACACCTTTAATGAATTTGGATAAGGATAGTAATTGAACACCTAAATCATGATAATGAAGAAAACCGTCTTTTTGGTATCCTACATTTACAAATGCTGCATTCAGTCCTGTTAAAGTTTTTCCTACTTTTGCTAGGAAAACATCTCCAACTGAGATTTTATTCTCATTTGTTTCCTTATTTAATTCAATAAGTTTGCCATCTTTTAATAAGGCAAAATCAATATCAGAGGAACTTGATCTAATGATTAATTCTGTTTTCACTCTGAATTGTTTTTATATCTACACAACTCAATATCAATAAAATTGTATAGATGGTTAATAATTTTACACAGGGCTTTTAAACCCATTGAAACTTGCATTTTGCGAGTTTCGTTTTCAAAGAACGTGTGTTTTTTTCAAAAGAAAAAGTAAGTTAAAACTTACTTTTTCTTGTGTCTGTTTGCTCTAGCTCTCTTTTTACGCTTGTGCGTAGAGATCTTAGCCCTTTTTCTTTTTTTACCACTTGGCATAATAAAATGTTTTTAATATTATTAATACTGTAAAAATTATTTTACAGCTACTTTAGTTTTTACACTATCAACAAATACTTTCGCAGGTTTAAAAGCAGGGATGTTGTGAGCTGGAATTTTAATAGTTGTATTTTTTGAAATATTTCTACCTGTTTTTTCAGCTCTCTTTTTAATTATGAAACTTCCAAATCCTCTTAAATAAACATTTTCCCCTGTTTCTAAAGAATCTTTTACTTCATCCATAAATGCTTCAACAGTTGCCAAAACATCTCCTTTTTCAATTCCAGATTTATCTGAAATACGTGATACGATATCTGCTTTTGTCATTTTATATTTTTATTTAGGTTTTTTTAAATCGAGGTTGCAAATATATGACAATAAATTCAACATCAAAAAGTTAAATGATTAAATTTTAAGGTTATAATTAATGTATTTTTGTCAAAAAATAAAAAGAATTGATTTTTTCTAACAAACTCATATACTGGTATTTAAAAAACAAACGAGATATGCCTTGGCGCAACACAACCAACCCTTATTATATATGGTTGTCCGAAATCATTTTGCAGCAGACTAGAGTTGCTCAAGGAACTTCATATTATTTAAAATTTATTGAGCATTTTTCAACGATTCAAGATCTCGCCAATGCTGATGAACAACTAGTCCTAAAATTATGGCAAGGATTGGGTTATTACTCAAGAGCGAGAAATTTACATTTTACCGCTCAACATATTGTGAATGATCTAGACGGAAAATTTCCGAACACATATAAAGAATTGGTAAAACTTAAAGGAGTCGGAGATTATACTGCTTCTGCTATTGCGTCAATTTGTTTTAATGAGTCTACTGCTGTTGTTGATGGAAATGTATATCGATTACTTTCCAGATATTATGGTATTAAAACGCCTATTAATTCTTCTCAAGGGATTAAAGAATTTAAAGAGTTGGCACAACGATTAATTGATCAGAATAATCCTGCAACGCACAATCAAGCAATTATGGAATTTGGTGCAAGAATGTGTAGGCCTCAGAATCCTGATTGTGAAACATGTCCTTTTAATGATAGTTGTGTAGCATTGGAACTTAAAAAAATAAAAGAGCTTCCTGTTAAGGATAAAAAAAGTAAAATCAGAAAGAGATTCTTCAATTATATTGTTCTGCTTACTGATGATGGAAAGACAATTTTAAACCAAAGAACGGAGAAAGGAATATGGAGAAATTTATATGAATTTCCGTTGATTGAATCTGATTCAATTATTGACGAAGAAGAACTAGTCAAGAACGATTTTTTTCAAGAAATAATTGAAGATAAAAAGATTAATTTAAAACTTTTTAACCCGAAAACGATCGTTCATAAATTGTCACATCAGCATATTTATACTCAATTTTGGGTTCTGAAAATTCCTAGTTCTAATAAGGCAAATATTCTATATGAAGATATCTCAACATTCCCAATGCCGATATTGATATATAATTTTGTTGAAGGCCTTCAGCGAACTGAAATTTTTAGTACATTTGATAGATAGATAAGAAAATTATGGCTGGAACCTTAAATAAGGTAATGTTAATTGGACATTTAGGTGATGAGGTAAAGACGCATTATTTTGATGATAAAAACTCTATAGGCCGCTTCCCTATTGCTACTAACGAATCATACACCAGTAAAAAGACTGGTGAAAAAGTGACTACTACAGAGTGGCATAACATTGTTGTGAGAAACAAGTTGGCAGAAATATGTGAAAAATATTTGACTAAAGGAGATAAAATATACTGTGAAGGAAGAATTAAAACAAGACAATGGGATGGTGAAGATGGACAGAAACGTTATTCAACTGAAATTCACGCTGTAGATTTAACTTTTTTAACAACCAAAAGAGAGTTGGGATCAAGTGCAACTCAATCGACGACTCAGAAAACAGAAGTTTCTGAACCTCAATCTACATCAACTACCGATGAAAATAATGACTTACCATTTTAAATATAATATAGAATAATTGGATCCAGAACCCTCGAGTTTTATTAGTCTTATTTTTATAAGTTTAGACGGCTTTTTTATCCTTAGATTATCTATTTTGCTAATTTTATTAGTATGTTCAGCACTTATTTCTGGTGCTGAAGTTGCTTATTTTTCATTATCTCAATCAGACCTTAATATTGCAGCGCAGTCCAAATCGAAACGTGAAAAAAGAGTTGTTGAGCTTTTAGGTAACCCTAAGAAACTTCTAGCTACTATTCTTATTTCTAATAATTTTATCAATATTTTAATCGTTTTACTCTTTGCTTACTTAGGGGAAGAAATGTTTATTGGAATTGGAAATGTATATTTAAGGTTTACAATTGAAGTAGGGCTTATAGCTTTTTTAATTTTACTTTTTGGAGAAGTATTGCCTAAGGTTTATGCGAATAGAAATTCGATGAAATTTGCATCTTTTATGGTTACTCCTCTTCAATTTTTAAACTCTTTTTTATCTTTTTTAAGCATTCCGTTAATGAGTTTGACCAATCTAGTAGAGAGTAGGCTAGGTAGAAAAAACTCTAATTTTTCAGTAGCAAAATTATCAAAAGCATTGGAATTAACTTCTGATGATGCAACAACAGATGATGAGCAAAAAATTCTTCAAGGTATTATTACTTTTGGAAATACAGAGACCAATCAGATCATGAAGCCAAGAATTGACGTATTTGCAATTGAAGATACTGAAGATTTCGAAGCAGTAGTTGCCAAAATTGTAAAAAACGGATTTTCAAGAAACCCTGTATATCATGAAAATATTGACGAAATTATAGGTGTACTATATGCTAAGGATCTGTTGCCTCATTTGACCAAAACTACCCTCAACTGGCAAGCTTTATTACGTGAACCAATATTTGTTCCAGAGAATAAAAAATTAGACGACTTGCTAAAAGAGTTTCAAGAAAAGAAAATTCATTTGGCAGTAGTGGTTGATGAGTATGGAGGCACAAGTGGAATTGTAACGTTGGAAGATATTATTGAAGAAATTGTGGGTGATATTTCAGACGAATTTGACAATATCGATTTATTTTATTCTAAGATTGATGATTATAACTATGTATTTGAAGGAAAGACATCGATTAAAGATTTTACAAAAATTATAGGCGTTGATGAAGAAATGTTTGAAAAAGATAAAGGAGAAGCAGAAACATTAGCAGGTTTTATATTAGAGATATCAGGAAAATTCCCAAAGAACAAAGAGATAATAAACTTTCAACATTTATCGTTTAAAGTGGAATTTATGGAAAAGAAACGAGTAAAACAAGTGAAAGTAACGATTAAGTCTCTGAGAAATGAAGTTTAAAATTGCTATACTTTTTATGCTACCTATCCTATTTGGCTCTTGTAAAGAAGCGGTGTTGCCTAAGCCAAATGCTTTCTTAAAGTTAGAATACCCAACTGCTCGTTATCAAAAAGTTGTCAGCAGTTGTCCATTTACATTTGAAATATCTCAAGAGTCAATTACAGAATTTAAAGGTAATTGTTCAGTGAACATTAAATACCCTAAACTGAATGCTGCAATTCATATTACCTATCGAGAAGTAAACAATAATCTTGAGCAAATTCTCCAAGAAGTTGAGAAATTGACTTATGAGCATACCATTAAAGCAGATGCTATTCCACTTGCTGATTCATTTGAAAATGAGTTGAATAATGTTTATGGTAAGATTATAAATGTAGAAGGTGATGTAGCGTCAAATATTCAATTTAATGCAACGGATAATGTAAAAAACGTTTTATATGGCTCGCTGTATTTTAGTGTAAAGCCAAATTATGATTCTATATTACCTACGATAAATTATATCGAAAAGGATATAAAAAACTTGATGGAAAGCATCGAGTGGAAATAGTTATTTTTTACTTTCCAAGACTAAATAAAACTGAATACTAAACAAAAACACTCCAAAAATTAAATGTAATGATTGTGTTCCTATCGGGAAATCTACATAATACATCAAGATTCCAGTAATTGTTTCTAACCCTAATAAAACCATGATCCAATTCAACTTTTTAAATCCTAAATGTAATTTTTCATTTAGATAAAATAGCCAAGCATTTATCAATACAATTGCAATTGTAAATGATCTATGAAAGTAAAAATTTAAGTCTGGAGCTAATAAACTTAATTGTTTATTTTCGAACCCTAGTAACTTTACTTGTTCGTCTACATATTGTCTTACTTGAGTTCCAAGTGCAATCTGAATCAAAGAGAATATTGCTGCAACCCATA